>ERZ791610.1157-NODE-1157-length-11435-cov-22.177065_pt1 | contig 11435 bp, 4 predicted proteins | sample MGYA00510061_ERZ791610 | MGnify/ENA primary metagenome ERZ791610 (study PRJEB30046, sample SAMN00791922) | human gut metagenome | study: EMG produced TPA metagenomics assembly of the A metagenome-wide association study of gut microbiota in type 2... | reverse complement strand
TGTTTCTGCTCATTCCAGAAAGCGGGTTCCAGCTTGGAACGTAAAGCGGAAGCCAGTTTCTCATACTTGGTTTTGTCTGCCGTATTACCGGCCAGACCGGCACAAAGCGCCATGGTTTCCAAACTCTTGCAGAACAAGACTTGCTCAAAGGAGAGTTCGCCTTTCTTGTCCAGATAACCGTCTGCCCAATCTACGAATACCCAGTCACCGGTCATGCCTTCCACCATACCGTTGGCATTGGTACGTCCCAATACATAGTCCATCATGCTTTGCATACGCGGATAGAGTTGGGTTACAAAGTCTTTGTCACCGGAATACATATAGTAATCGTAAATACTGAGGAACCAATAGAAGGTGTAGTCCATAATGGTATTGCTGTGGCTGGTCACAGGGTCTTTTCCACGAAGCAGCCAGATGGTACGCTTCACGGTTTCATTATCGAAGAACAGATAGTAGTTCATCAGATAACTCTGGATGGCATCGCCGCTCCATACCCAACGGTCGCGCTTGATGCCGTCGATAAAGAATTCACGGGTAGTAAGGTGCATGGTGTATGCTCCTACTTCCCAAATGCGGTTTAGCTCTTCGTCATTGCATTTGAATGAGCCCCGGTACTCTTCGGGCAGGTATTCGTATTGCATGGAAACGTCCTGTATCGTTACTCCCGGATCGCAAGTGACATAGACATAACGGAAAGCCTTGCTGTTGTCCAACGTATATTCATCGTATAGTTTCCGTGTATTCCGGATGGCCAGATCGGTTATTTGCCCCGGTTCTGCCAGCAATTTGTCCAATGTTTCGCAATATTCCGTATCCAAGGCTTCTTCAGGACTTTCACCGTAATAGATATGGATCGTTCCTTTTCCCTTTACCTCTTTCAGAGTGATATAACCAAAGGTCTCTTTTCCGAAGTCGTACAATACCCCCTCTTTCCGGGGAGTGGAGGAAACTGCTTTCATCGGTTTTCTGGCCAATGAAAACTTGGAAGGCAGTTGGGTGGCTCCGTCAAAGTTCCAACACCCTGCATCCATATAAACGGTGGCAGAAGTATCACTGGCTTTTCCGCTTTCGTCTATCCATTCCTTGTCTTCGTAGGTTACTTTCCAGGTCTTGTCCGTATTTACGGTTTTTCCTTTCACATAAATAGTGGGGGGAGTGGACTGATTCCACACTTTGATGTTCAGACTGTGTTTTCCTGCGGGGAGTTTCAAGGTGGAGGGCATACCGAATTGCAGTTTGCCGTCCAATTTCACATTGTATTTTCCTTCGGCAGCAATGAAGATTTCTTCCGGTTCCGCCAGATCCAATTTCTTGCTGAATTCCACTACCACATAATGGCTGTCCGTTTTCCAGAAGGGAGGGAAAAAAGCACCGCGTTCCGTACGGCGGTTGTTCATCTGGTTGCCCAGCCATATCTCATAATCACCCGGATACCAGATCCAGGTCTGGGCGGAGGCGGCAGCACTCAATGCAAGTGCTCCGACTAAAGTGGCAAGTCTGTTTTTCATAATGGTATCACGTTTTATTTTTCCTTCAAATAGCTATATTCCTTTGTCAGTCCGGCATTTGCCTTGATGCTGTCGTTCACCATCGGACCATTGTTTTCCCATGTATTGCCCGGACCGTTGGCGTTCTTCAGGAACTTCTCTCCTTCCGTCCAGTTGTCCTTGACAGTGATAAATGAAGATCCTTCGTCGGTGTAAAGATAGAACCAATGATTGGGATCGTGTGCATAACCGGGTGAAAAAATGTTAGAAACGCAATTTTCCGTAATCCGGCTATGGGGTTGTGAACCTAATGTATAAATACCGGCTACATCATACATGTGCTTGGCATAGTGATGAATCAGGTTGGCGTGCACGCGGTTATTGCGCATACAGTTTACTGTACGTGTCCATCCCCATCCCAGACTGATGCCCGAATAGGATACATCACTGATTTCATTGTGCTCGATATTGATATCACTGACATAACCGGCGCAAATGCCCAAAGTACCCCAGTCTTCATTGGTCACATCGTTGATGTAGTTGTTGGAAATGGTCAGTCCGGTACAGACCTCACGACGGTCGGCAGGATCGTATGGAAGATGTGTTTCGTGAGCGGCAGGACTGAAACTGCCCGCTACAATACCGTTTCCGGCAATATCACGGAAAAGACAACCGTTTATACGTCCTCCATCGGTGGCCCATTCATAATCAATACCTGTAGAGCCCAAATGCTGGAAACGGCACTTCTCGAAATCAATATCCCGGGCAGCCTTGACTACGACTGCCGATGCCGGACGTCCCAACCAACCTTGATTATCCAGCTTATGATTGTTCTTACGAATCATGGAAGGACGGATTTTATATCCGTCTGTCATGTACATACCTGCCTGAAGAGGAACATGACCTTGCAAAGAGGGACGCATCCAGGTGGTATATTGGAAAGCGACATTGTCAAAACGGATGTGCTTTACCGGACGGTCTATCGTTCCTTCCACCCATACCAACGTTTCGATGCCGGGAACTACGGCTTTGCTTATCTTCTCTCCTTTCCGAGGATAATAATATATTTTACGGCTTTCAATGTCGTGATACCACTCGCCGGGTTCATCCAGCAATTCCATGGCATTGGTCAGATAAAAAGCCGAATTGTGACCATCCTTAGTCACCATAGGACGCGGCCACGGGTGCTCGAACTGGATGCGGCTTTCAGGATGATGGAAACGCACGGCGGCACTGTCTCCCTGTATTTCGACCGACTTGATACGGAGATTTGCCACACACCACATTTCATGAAGGACCATTTCGGCATATCGGGCCTTCTGTATTTTCTTTACAGCAGCGGCAGGTACCCACAGTATTTCGTTTTGGGGATCGTTGTTGATGATGCGGTACATCTTTTCAAAGTCTGCCACATCCCTTGCACGAACAGCCTTTTGCCCATTGATCCACAGTTGCCGGAAATCCAGCGGACGCCCGTTAAACATAGGGACATCGGCTACCCACAACTTTCCTTGCTTCTTCCAGTTCCTGATTTCCACCCCACCATTCAGAACGGCATTTCCATCCGAAGTGATGACGGTAGGTGACGTTTCCGTCCCGCTGTCCTCGGGACGGATAAAGACGGGTTCGTACAGGTGGTAGTCACCTGCCTCCAGATGGATGGTGATGCCACCTTTTACACTTTCATCATTAAGACGACGAAGTTCCCTTGCCTGACGCAATGCGGCTGTAAGGGTGGCTTTCGGAGAGTCTTTGGTACCCGGATTCCGGTCATTGCCTTCCGGAGATACGAACAAATCGGCTGCTGACAGTGTACAAGCTATCAGCAGCGCAGTAGTGGTTATGAATATTTTTTTCATTTGTAACTAATTAGGGGTAAGTGGTTAGTGATTAGTCCGTGCCAAAGGCATCCATACCGTCATTTCAGCCTTTCCGCGATTTCCCCATGCATAATAAGGAATCAGACGGATATGGACCGGTTTGTCGGCCTTTCCTACCTCGCGGTACAAGGTATCTTTCCATAATACTTCATCGACCAGACGGGCAGTACCATCCAATGCGACAATCGGACTGCCTTCGATGGTTATTTTTTTCGGAGTCAACCGGATATCGGCAGGTATCAGCACATTGTCTATCTTATGCCCGCCTTCTATATCCATACTTTCCAGACAGTAGACCAACGGGCCACGTTTCACCACTACCTGGTTACGGATTTCTTCGGCCAACGGATTTGCTTCCAGCAATTTTACAGGCATATCCATCACCCATTCCACACAATCCCCTTTCTTCCAGATGCGGTTTACCTCGGCGTATGTATTCGCTTTCCAGGTTCCTTGCACCGGTTCGCCATTTACCTTCAAAGTTGCTTTCTCGCACCAGTCAGGAACACGGAGGAACAAAGAAAACGCTTTCTTCTTTGACGGTTTCGGAGCTTCGGTAACAGTCAGCTTCACAGCGCCTTCCCACGGATACTCCGTTTCTTGCACCAGCCCGATCTTTCCCGTTTCCTTCAAAGTTGTAACCAGTGTATTCGCTCCATACAAATTGCAATATACCGCATTCGGAGTCACCGTATAAGCATAGTTCTGGGCTTGACAAACGGTGCGCAGCGTATTAGGCGGACAACAGAAACAGCTGATATACTCGGTGCGTTCTTTAGGCCAGCGAAGTGTGTATGGCAAATCCGCACTGATGCGCAACGGGTTGGTATAGAAATATTTCTTTCCATCCAGACTGACACCACTCAACACACTGTTATAGAGGGCAGTTTCCACAATATCCGCATATTTGGCATCGCCCGTCACTTCCAGCATACGCCAGTTGAAAAGCATATTGCCGATATTGGCACAGGTCTCGTTATGCGCCGTACTATTAGGCAACTGATAAGGACGGCCATAGCTTTGGTGTACTTTCTGAATGCTGTCCGGCTCATAGCAGGTTCCATCCGGCGAAGTGCCGTCATACAGCGCACCGCACGCTCCTGTAACATACATCTTACGGGTCACAATGTCTTTCCAGATGCTGGTCAGGTTTTTCATCAGTTGGTCTTCTCCTGTTTCGGCATACACATCGGTCACACCGGCATACAGGTAATTGGAACGCACGGCATGTCCCATCGCATTGTATTGCTGACGGAACGGAATACGGTCCTGATTATCATCGGTGCCGTTTTCCACCATACCACGGATATCAATCAGATTCTTGGAAAGTTCCAGATAACGGGGATTCCCTGTAGCACGGTACATTTCCACCACGCCCATATAATGGGAGGGACAAATGGCATTTCTTGCCAGTTCCGCAGAAGCGGTTTCATAGAAATGACAGAGGAAGTCCGTCGCTTTTACGGCAGCATCGAATAAAGTAGTCTTTCCGGTGGCACGGCGATGAATGATACCTGCCATCATCAGATGCCCCAAATTGTAGGTTTCAAAATTCAGACGATTGGCAAATGCACCTTTCTCGTCCTCACCGCCTACTTTGGTGCCAATTACCGTCTGTTGCTGTTTGTCCGAATGAGTGTCAATCCCCTTATTCTTTTCCTCGATGATGACAGGGGTATGGATGTAACCGTCCGCACGCTGGGCTTTCACCACATGTTCAATGAAGTGATCCATCAGTTTATCCAATTCGGGATCTTTCGTGACGGCATACACGGAAGCCACCCCTTCCATCCATTTATACATATCACCGTCATGAAAGGGAGGTCCCCAATGTTCGCCCTCGCAAACACCGGCAGCTATTTCAAAGTTACGGAAGCCATGCGAAACATCGGGATTGTTCCATGTATCCCACATACTTTGCAAGGAGGTATGGCTATATACATTGAAACGGTCGCCCCAAAAGCCATCTGTCCAATGCACGGCACCTAATTCCGTATTGGCCATCTTGGCAAAACGGCTTTGGCTCATATCCGTCAGTCCGCCCGATTGGGCAAAGGCTCCCGTTGTTACTCCGGAAGCCAATAGAAGTAGTAGTCTAATGCTCTTCATAATAATCTATCACTTTTTCTTTTCTTTATAAAGGGAGGACGATAATAAGAAACGTTTGTACTCTATTTATAATTATTTCATATTCTGTATCTTTAGAAAGAGCTTTCATTGGCGGATAATGAAAGTCTGTTTTCAAAAAAACGGGTATCTGATTTTTATTTCAGACACCCGTTTTTTTCAAATTCTCCAATACTCTCTATCAAAGAATTCCTTTATCCACAATTGTATTATTTCAGTTTGCTCAAATCCAACTCTTTATAAGCCACACGCTGACGGCGCCAGGTATATACGGCATGCAGTTTGCCATCCTTGCCCTGAATGATGGACGGATAAGAATACTGGCTGATGGGGCTGTCTTCCAATGTCATTATATTCTTCCAGTGAATGCCATCATCCGAAACCGCCACACACAACGGTGTACGCGGCCCTTTCGGAGTACCCGGCAATGTGCTGAAATCATTATAAATCAATACATGACGGCCATCCTTCATGGTTACGGCATCCGTGCCCGAATTATTATTGGGAACATCAAGCAAAGTGACTTTGCTCCATGTTTCACCGTTGTCACTGCTCCATGAAGTGGCAATCTGTGCGTTACGTGTACGGCAAAGTACCTGCAAACGCCCATCCTTATGACGCAAAATGCTGGGCTGGATAGCATAAATAGGCTTCTCGCCTTCTCCTTTTATGGCTTCACCGCCTTCCTGATCGTCTACATTGGCTGCATTTGCCTTACGCAAAGCAGTAGGCACACTCATTTCCGCCTCTACAGGACCTACCATCTTCCAAGTCTTTCCTTTATCATCCGAAATTTCAAAATGGATACGCCATCCTCCATCGCCTTCCGTACTGGAAGGACAGATAATACGGCCATCCACATACTCCGGCTTATTTTTAATAGGACCTAAGAAACCTTTTGGCAACGGTTCACGTTGGCTCCAAGTTTTTCCACCATCTTTAGAACGTACCAGCCAACCACTCCAATCGGCTACTTTCAATCCTATTTTATAGAACAGGATCAGATCTCCGCCGGGGATCTGGAAAAGCACAGGATTCCAACAAGCCTTGCGGCGTGCCCGGGACTTATCCCCTTTAAACGTAGAAGCCACGGGGCCGGCATCCGCCGGAGTGGATTCTGCCGTAATGCCTGCCAAGACAGCCTGCGGATCATCCAGACTAAACACCCCGTCGGCAGCCAGATAAGGTGCACTCCATTCCGTCGCACCCTTCGGCTTGCGACATACCCAGATACAACAATCCGGATTACGCTCCTTAGTACCTCCAAAGAAAGAAGCTACCAGGTCTCCGTTCTTCAATTCCACAATAGTAGCGCCGTGACATTCGGGAAAAGAAGCTTGTTCGTATAGGAACTGATCTTCCACGATACCTGCACGGTTTTTACCTGAAGAAGGGTCCATGCTAACCGAAAAATGATAATTTCCCGAAGGAACATACCATACGGTAGAGTTGCCTTCCCGACGTACAAAGGTAACGTCCTTATCCTTTACCGCCTTCTCGTCCAACGTTGGAAGATAAACCAATGCAGTGGTATTACAGGGAACCGTGATATCCCATTCCAGATGTGTAAGGGTTTTCTTCCAGTTACTAATCATCTTGCCATATAAAGTGTTGTGCGAAGCTTTGACATAACTCAACTCCTGGATGGAAAAGTCCGGTTTAAGGATGATTTGTTTGTAAGCGGGCTGTGCCGGATTAAATCCGGCTAAATCACGGAAATACCAAGTCAATAGATCACCCAATATCATCACATGGTTACAACTGTTCATCCAACGATTGGCGGTATCACCGTTCCACAATTCCCAAATGGCAGTAGCTCCATTTTCTATCATATAGCCATAACTGGGATAAGTCTTGTTGCTTGCCAACAGGAAAGCAACATCGCCACGCCCCATACGGGTAAGCTCACGCATCATCCAGTTCATACCTATCACCCCACTGCTGATATGACCTTTATTCCGGGTGATAATGCCTGTTATTACATTTTTCTCCACTTCTTCCCTATAGGCCTCAGGAACCATATCGAAAGCCAGCGGCAGGATATTGGCCGTCACCGTATTGTTACCATAGAATATGCTGTCGGGATAAAGAACATGCGGCGTTTGTACCGGAGAAGTTCCCTTCTTAACCGTAAGGAAACGGGCGTTGAAGCAGTCTTTGATTTTTGCTGCATCCTTCTCGAATTCCTTCGCCTCATCTTCCAGACCTTGCAAACGGGCGAACTTGGCCAGCATTTGCGATACCTTATAATAGTAGGCTGTAGCAATCAGTGCTCCATCCGTCTTGCGGGCAGGGTCCTGACTGTGAATCAATTCCGGTGATTCGGGAGGCATACACCAGTCACCGTATTTATCGGCGTTAATCACTCCATCCTCTGTGGTGAACTCACTGCGTATATGGTGCATCCATTTCTTGATAGCGGCATAATTCTTACGAATAGGTTCGATGTTGCCGAACTGTTCATAAACCATATCACAGATTACCGGGAATGTGGACGACCATGTCATTTCCGATGTATAATAATTGTAATAAGCCGGACAAATATCAGGAATACAACCGTCTTCACGCTGCGCTTCACGGATATCATCCGCCCATTTGGCATAGGTGTTTCCATTATTGAACATGAAACTTTCCCCCCACGTTCCCATAGCATGGTCGCCAAGCCAGGGCTGGCGCTCGTCACGCTGGGGACAATCCAAAGGCACTCCTTTATAATTACTGGAAATCCCCCACCAGGCATTCCGATAAACCCGGTTCATGATATCATTGGAACACTCGAAAGTACCGTTATCTTCCAAGTCATCATATACTACTTCAGCAACCAAATCTTCCGCTTTCAGATTTTTATAACCTGTCACTTCTACATATTGGAATCCATGATAAGAAAAACGAGAACTCCAGGAGGTGTTGTTTTCTTTACCGTTGCAGATATAATAATCCGTACTCTGGCTATGGCGGAGATTTTCCACATCCAGTTCCGTACCGTCGTTCTTTACCCGTTCGGCATAACGTATGCAAATCGTATCTCCCGCAGCGGCTTTCGCTATGTTAATACGCACCCATCCTGCCATATTCTGACCGAAATCAATCATATAACGGTCACCATATTGCTTGAAGACAGCCGGCTTCAGCGTTTTCATCACTTTCATGTTGGGAGCGGTATTGCCGCGGAGTGTACCGTACGGCAATGAAACACGTTGCGCTTTCAGCCATTTGGAATCATCATAACCGGGCTGTGTCCAGTTTCCCAATTCCATACGGGCATCGTAAATCTCACCATCGTATTCATTATTGCTACGTATAGGCCCTTGAGCCGTCAAACGCCATTTCTCATCACTGTTGATGCGCTGGATACTGCCGTCGGTATATTCTATAATCAGATTCAGACGTAACTTGGGGTAACCAAAAGTAGGAATCTTATAAGGTTTGTAATTTTGACGCATAGTGTAGAAACGTCCGTTGCCCAGGGTCACTCCGATGGCATTGTCGGCATTTCCTCCGGCAACCTGTTTGGTGACATCAAAAGAATTGTAAAGCACAGTACGACGATAATCACTTGGAGCCGGCGCCAATACCTGATCACCTATCCGCTGGCCGTTAATGAACAGTTCGTACATACCCAAACCGCACAAATGAAGGGTAGCATACTTTATCTCCTTGGCTTGCGTTTTAAATTCCGTGCGTAAATAACGAGAGCTCAAACGGCTGTGTGAATCTTCCCGGTCCCATGCAAACGCAGCGTCCCAACCTATCCATCGTCCTCCCCAATGAATCTCACCTAAAGGTCCCATCCCCCATCGGGCAGGCTCGCTCCATTCTGTCTCACCGCGATTGGTATAGCTTCTCACTTTCCAGTAAACACGCTGATTGCTTTTCAAACGCTTCCCTTGATAGGGAATCCATACGGACGCATCGGATTCCACTTTTCCGGAATCCCACAAATCTCCTTTATCCTGTGCTAAAAGTTCAGGAGAAGACGCAACCAAGATCCGGTAGGCGGTCTGCATCACATTTCTTTGAGAAGATTCCAACCGCCAGCTCATACGGGGAGCAGCAGTATCCAACCCCATGGGATCTACCATCTGCTCGGTACGCAGGCCGGTAACCGAAACATCCGCTGCCTTCAACCACAACGGAAGTGCCAGAAGAATGATTAATAATACTTGTTTTTTCATGATATGCATATTTCTTACTTATTCCATTTCTGTATGGCATCCGGCAAGGCTGTCCAAGCTTTCTGCACATAATCCTTCGCAGAATCCACAACAATCAGAACCTGGTCATTACCGCTCAGATAACCGCTATCATGCTGGAAAGGAGTGACTTTACTGTCAAACTCACCGATATATTCCAACTTACCGTCCTTCGCGCTATACCACCATGCATTCTTTTTCGCACCGCTGATTTTGCTCAAATCGATCTGCATAGGACGTCCTGAGTAATTGTAAACCAGCAAATAGTCATTTCCACGGGTAGCGATGGCACGGTCATAGCGTTCGCCGTTAGTTCCTGCAATGACACTCTGATCGGGCACACGTTCAAAGAAAGGAAAAGTCAGCATCAAGTTCTTCAGATATTTCATCTGATTGAAACCGGGGTCTTCCAAAGCATCCCACCATGCTTTCTTACGTCCGTCGGCACCGAAAGAGGCTCCATATCCGGGACGGATAAATTGCATGATATCATTATGACCGTATGAGTGCCCGAATGATCCGGCAAATACCGACCAATAGGCATAACGACGCACATCGTGCTGATTCCAACGGGTTTCATTGGGATCATGCAGCCCCTGTGGAATGTCTTCATAAATAGGTTCGTCATCAATCACCGGTTTCAACGGAGTCTTTGCCTGACTGGCTTCCACAAAACGCCAGTTATCTTCTTCCGTATTCTCTTCGATAGGATAATCACCATCACCGTTACGCTGCCCGTAACGACGGTGTCCGCTTTGGAACATATTGAAATCCAGCCATTCGCGGTCATTAAACCAAGTAGCCGACGTGGTACGTCCACGCGGATGGAAAGTCATCAGATGACCTTTGTCTATGCTGCGGATACTGTTTGCCAACGCATCCCATACCTCCGTCTTATTATCACCGCGGATATCCCCTCCTATCATCCAAATAATATTCGGCTCATCCTTGTAACGTTCTGCAAGAAACTTACCGTATGCCACGGCTTCTTTTTCATTCATCAGCCCTTGTTCCACGGGAGTTCCCCAAATACATACCATCCCTATATAGATACCCCGTGAAGCGGCACTTTTAATAATATAGTCCATGTGGTCCCAATATCCATAAATCCCTTTGCGGTTGATATCTTTGAAATTAAAACCGTCTGTCATGGAATACTGGCCGTAAATATTCATGGAAGGCACACCGTTCAATACCTGCACCTGCACCATGTTATATCCGGCATCCTTGCACTTATTCAGATAGTAAGAAACCTCGTCACGATTCAAGCGTTGCGGCATCAGCCATCCGGTTTCACCCAACCAGAAGAAAGGTACTCCATTTTCATGCTTCAGGTAGCGTCCCTCCTCGGACACCACCAGTTTGCCGTTCTTCCAGGGAATATACGTTTTCGCTTTCTGCGCCGGCAACGAAGTAGAGCAACATAGCAATAAAGCCAATAAGGAAAGTAATGCGTGTCTGTTCATCATTGTATTTTCAAATTCGTTTATTAATTAATTGACAATCTCCAAACAAGAGCTTTTATCAAAACAACAAGGTGTTTAAAAAAGGTCCTTATGTTTACGGAAAAGATGAAGACCTTTTTGAAAAATGTCCTCATCTTTTTCAGATTATTCCTACTGCTTCATTTTCTCATATTCAATAGCTGCCAAAATAAAGGAACCTACTGATTTCGGATCGTTCTCTATCACCGGCTCACCTATGTAATAAGCAAAACTTCCATCCCGGTTTCCTTTACCGCCTAATCC
>ERZ791610.1151-NODE-1151-length-11471-cov-15.397249_pt1 | contig 11471 bp, 10 predicted proteins | sample MGYA00510061_ERZ791610 | MGnify/ENA primary metagenome ERZ791610 (study PRJEB30046, sample SAMN00791922) | human gut metagenome | study: EMG produced TPA metagenomics assembly of the A metagenome-wide association study of gut microbiota in type 2... | reverse complement strand
TGCTCAAGGGTGTAGTTTACATTTCACTTGCCGACAACATGCTCTACAAGAGCGGTAGCTACGAAATTGGCGACCGCGCCGGCGAAACGCTTTCGAAAATCGCCAAAATCATCAGCGACTACAAAGACTACGACGTACTCGTTGAAGGTAACACCGACAATGTGCCCATCAAGCAGAAGAACATCCGCAACAACTGGGACCTCTCTACCCTCCGTGCCTCTTCTGTCGTACAGGCCCTGCAAAACGAGTATGGTGTTGACCCCAAACGTCTGACTGCTGCCGGACGTGGCGAATACAACCCCGTGGCCAACAACAGCACCGAAAAGGGTAAACAGCGCAACCGCCGTACCCAAATCATCATCACGCCGAAGCTCGACCAGTTCATGGACCTCATCGACGAAGCACCCGAACAGCAAAAGAACTAACGTATAACCTACGTATAAACGCCCAAGAGCCGACCTCATTTTCATAGTGAAGGTCGGCTCTTTTTGTGATAAATGTCATTTCTATGGCTCAGTAGCCATTTCTATATCAGATGTGTAACCTTTATGCGTTTATAATTCTTACCAGCAAAGCCGAGCAAGGCCATTGTATTATCCTTAATAATGAGTTCGCCTTTCTGAAGTGAGGCGATGGCGTTTTTAATTTCCTGAAACTCCTTACCTGCTACTCCAAACAAATCCTTGATAACGGAGTCTGTAATGCTTTGTTGCTTCATAATCAATGGATATTGTGCGTTGGCATAAAAATCAAAGTGCTTGCTCTTGAAACTGTCCATATTCTGGGTGGCCAAGATGATGCTAAGCCCCTTGTTTCGCCCCACAGCAATGAGGTTTCGAAGCGGATGGTTGTCAAAGTCGAGCATGTAGTGCGCTTCATCGATGATGGTAAAATGGCGGATTTGTACGTAGTCATCGTTGACAGCCTGTTTGGAAAGCTGTTCGTAGATGATATTCAGTTTCGAAATCACAAAGTAAACGATGGCTTTGGCTATCGGACCATCTTTCGGGAAAGAGTCCATCTTGACAATGAAACATTCATCCACAAGGTTCACTTTATCTTCTGTAGCAAACAAATGATTACGAACCAATTGTTTCAATACCGAAGTGATACTGTCATCCTTATCCGAATTGCTCATCTTTTCTTGATAATGTTTAAGCATCAAGTCAAAGGTTATGGGCTTTCCATCCGTTTTCTTGTAAGCATCTACAATAGCTTCGCTCAACCGATTGCTCATATTGGCACTGATGCTGGTACGTTCAATAGCACATAAAGCATTGGCCATTTCTGTAGAGTAGAGGTTGATTTCATTGATAGACCTGTTGGTAAAGTCTTTAAAGGGAGTGAAAGGCAGCGGCTGCTGTACCGGATCGAGAATGCAACTTCTATCCACATCAAAGTACGACAGCCAATGATTATTGGCCGGATCTGAGAACTCACCTTTGTAGTCGAATAAAAGGAAGTTAACAGGATAAGGCGTATCTGTAGAAAGATTTCTGAACTGCTGAATCAATACAGCCAGCAGATTGGTTTTGCCCGAACCCGTAGTGCCGGCCACCAATATCTGTGCATTGGATATAGAGCGCCCATTGATGTTCAGTTTAGCCTCCATCTCGTCGTCATATTCACCAATCAGCAATTCCAGTTCCGGTATGCTGTTGGAGGAGCGGCGGCGGTCGCTTACCCAGTACAAGAAAGAGTTTAAGTTCTCATCTTCAGAAAGGAAACGAATACCCCGATAAATTTCCCGGGCAATAATTCGTCCTACGGTAGTTGGATCTTGCCAGTCCACTTCGCAGTCCTTATAACGCAGTTTGAGCAGTGCTGAAAACAAGGCACGGTTATTGTCTTTCGTAAAGAAACTGGGCATAATACGCTGGCTGTTTCTCGACAACTGTATTTTGTCCAGTTCGTCTAAGCTACGTGCTTCGGGTAGGCTCAAACTGGCAATTAAGCAAATACGCATTACCTTGTTCCAAGTCAGAATTATATTCTTATCGTTACCTACCTGTTGAGAAAGGTTGAACTTCTGTTCCAACTTATTCTTTAAGGGAAGGATTACTTCTGTAATGCCTTCAGCTTGTCGTATATTTTCAAATGCTACTTCCATGGCCATCATTCATTTAATTGAATACCGAAATATCCTTCACTCACATAAGTGCTTTGTGCTTCGGGATCGCGAGTCAGCGTATAGAGTCGTGAAGCAAAAGGCTCCAGTTTGGGAAAATCCTTATCCTTGCGTATTTCCGAAGTGGTACAGAGCAAAATAGTCTGTTCCGACAATCCCGGGAAATATTCCTCCATCAGGACATCGCGACTCTCTTCGTCCAATACTCCCATCACGGTGTCAATCATCACCGGCGGGTTATAATCACCTAAATTGCGCAGCACTTTCAGCAGCACTTGGATGAAAATCTGTTTGGATGCCGCATTGAGCTGATTCAGTGAAATCTCATTGCCAGTTTTGTGGTAAAGTTTGATAGAGAAATTCTGCATCGAATCAGACAATTCTACTTTCGAAATGCAATTCTTGTAGGAAATAAGCAACTTGTTGAGCTGCTGTTTCATATCCTCTTCAATTTTGGTTTTCTTACGTTTCAAGAGCGCATCAGCCACCTCTTCAAAGAATGGTTTGAGTTTAACCAGCGTATCGAATTTGATGTCCGGCTCCTGCTGAATTTGCACATCAAACTGATGGATTCGTTTTTCCAATTTTTCAATCTGATTAGTGCGATCTTCATAGGCTTTCTTCAAGGCATCTAACTCGTGGGTAGCATCTTCGTATGTCTTGATGATTTCTACATTACCGCTGACAAGACTTCTTCGCAGAATATCTATCTGTTTCAGCTGGTTGTCGTAATTATCCAACCGCTTCTCCAAATCGTAGTGCATGTCGTTCAGCTGAATAAACTCATTGACGGTGTTGGCATTCAGTAGGTTCTTTAATGCGTCAAATTCAGCATCGTCCAAGAACGCATATTTATCTGTGCGTTGCAGTTGTTTCTGCTGATTCAACAAATAATCAACAACCAATTCATCATCTACCGTTTTCGGGCATAGCAAGTTAAACTTCAAGTAAGATAAGATTTTTCCGGTCACTTCTTTCAGTTGTGCCGGAGTAAGTACACCCTCGGCTTCACGTTTCAGTGCATCCTTCTGACGGATAATATCATTAACTTCGTTGGCAATGCCTGCTGCTAACTTGGGAAAGAAAATGTTCATCTCCAAGGTATCAATAATCAACTTTAGCTGCGTATTGTATCGCCGGGAGAGGTCTTTCGTTTCATTGATGCTGGCTTCAAGCACCTCAATCTTACGTTCAGTTTCTGCAGAGTTTTTAGCACCTTCTTTAGCTGCATTATACTCTTCCTGCATGTCAACAAGATACTTATACAGTTGATCCTGTTTTGCCGTATTGTCTGATTGGATTTGAAGCAGGTCGTTGCGTTCTTCGCACAGTTGGTAGTATTCTTCGGCTTCCTTCTGAGCTTCCAAACGTTGGGCTGCCCACTCCTGCTGGATATGCTCCGAGGCATTCTTCAACTGGAGATACTTATTGAAACCCATTACATTCTGGATGTTGTCCTTAATGATTTGTGCAAATACGTTCTCCTTCAGCAGTTCACTTGATTGCATGGCGTCGAACAAAAAATACTTGCTCAACTCTTGCGGCAGGTTGGCCTTGATAATCTTGTTGACTTGCTGCTCGCTTTGCGCACGTTGAGACAGGGGCATGGCTGTTCCGTAAATGAACTGATTGCCATTCATGTTGAGCATTACGCTTTCTACCGGCTTATCGGAAGGATTCAACTTGTAGATACGGCGCAACACATACTTTTGGTTCTGTCCCAAAACCATTCCTTCAAAAGCCAGTTCCAGTTGAATTTCCGGTGCCACTTTGCCGATGGAACCATTATTAAGCAGTTCATTAAAATGAGCCTTGTCCTTTATTTTCAATCCATAAAGTGCGCCACAAATGGCTTCGAACAAAGTAGTTTTACCACCACCATTCATACCCCCAATCAGGATAATGGGTCTGTCTGCTTGTACAGAAAGGTCCAAATCCAATGTTAGGTAGGTCTTGTAGTTCTTGATTTTGATACTTTTGATAATCATACTTTTCCTCCTATACTATTTGATGAGTTGAATGGCATCATTGATAACCTTTTCCGTATCGTTGTCGCTTATTTCTATCTTATCTACTTTGACAGCATGGAATTTACGAAGAATCTCTTCGCTCATCCATTCGAAGTCCAGACCATGCTTTTCGCATAATGTACGAATTAGCTCCAGGTCTTCCTTGCGAATGCCGTAGTGCAGAAATTTTTGATCCAGTCCTTTTGCCATGGTATTCTATTTTAATATTCATTGGGATAGAAAGAATCCCATTGGGTAATGTCTTTTGTATTTTCTATTTTCATAGGAGAGTATTTCCAATTTTCTCCCATTTGAATGATGACTCCGCCTTTCAGCTTCTTATCCTTGTTTTTATCATCACGGATATAGTCAATCAATGCGTTATGCTTGTTCACAGCGTTTCTGTCACTTTCCACGCTCTTGGTATCAAACAAGAACACTTGACCGTTTCGCATACGGATAATGAAGTCCACATAAAAGAGTGATTGTTCTCCATCCACATTCGTGTAACTGATGGCATAATGCTGCTTGCCGGAATCTCCGTTTTTATACCACCAGTCAATGTATGCCTGATGTGCTTCCAGGAAAGCCGTAAATTGCAGTTCCGGCTTCGAAGCACTGCTGAGCTCAATATAAGGAATGAGTGCATGGTTTTGAACACTTTCCTTTATGCTGTGTGTATCTTCTTTGTAGAAGCGGTCGGCAGGTACTTCCCACTGGTAGGACACAAATCCTTTGGCTTTAAAGGCACGCTGTCGTTCTGTCAACACACGGCTGTAACGATGAAGGGCTCTCTGAATAATGTCTGCAAACTTAGGACGGTTGGTGTGGTAGAGGATAATTTTCACTGCATCGGTTTCAAAGGTTTCAAACAGCTCTTCCATCACTTCTTTCAGTGCTACGGCCAAAGTCTTGATACTGACCTTTTCGAAGGCACTACCCATCATTTTACTACAGAAAGCCAGAAAGGTAGTGTCCAGTTCCTGCATCGTACGCACATATTTGGCTTTATGATCAATCCGGCTACGCCCCATTTCACCCGTAATCTCCAAATCTTCTACCAATTCGATGCTGATGCTGCGCACGTTGAAGTTTATTTTATCCTTCACGGCTTCTCGGTTCTTGAATGCCTGGCTTTGAACATCTACTTCATCGCACTCCTCTTCATCCATGCCATCTAATTGGGCTGCCGTAAAAAGCGAAGTACTTCGGGTTGCTACCAGCCAATTATCCATAAACGTGTGCAACAAATGGCGCTTAAAGTCTGATCCCAAACGGTTACGCACTGCAGCAGTGTGCTCATTGTATGCTGACAGCAGGCTGACGTTGTTCAGGTTCTCGCGTCTGACAGCATGCAAGGCACTCAGATAATCCATATCGTCGCGGACGATTTCGATAATATCCTTGCTCAGGTTTGTATAGACATAGCCATGGTTCAGCCGATCGTCTTGATAGAATTTCTGCTCTGGCATACGCAAAATCCGGCCTACGGTTTGTGCCGAGAACGTGAAACTTTCTATTTTACGGAATATGAGCAGCACGGCTGCACGCGGGCAGTCCCACCCCAAGGCAATGGCTTGTTTGAAAAGCAGCACTTCGGTTATGTCGTCCGGATTAGCTATGGTATTCAGATTGTCGGTCTTTTCCTTACTCAACCAAATGGCCAACTTGTTGTTTTCTGTCGAAATGCCTTTAATCACATTCAAATAGTTGATAACTTCATCCTTTACCGCATTATCGTCCGCATTCATGCTTTCTGAGTCGTTGGGCAGTTGAATCAAAAGCAGCGGATTGATATTTACGCCAATGGCCTTGTAGGCTGCAGCCAACTCTTCACGCTTTTGCAGTGCCAAATGAATCAGGTGTTGGTTAAGCGACCCGAGTGGGTTGTTGAATTCTAACGCCGGGTTCAATACCACGCTTTCTTTGATCATTTCTTCTGCAATCACTTTTTCACGTGCTACGATAACCGTTTCTTTGGCCTTGGCCATCGTTTCGGGCAGCGGTGTGGCCGATATGCGGATTTCAATCTTGGGTTGAATGTGGCTCAACACTTTTTCTGACTTCTTGGCATTGCGACTACCAAACATGTGTTCCTCATCAATGATAACAATGATGGGGATGTTGTGTTCTTCCTGCGTGCGGCGCGTAAGGTCATATAACGATGCCGACAGTTCGGTGTCGCGCACCATCACGGCGTTGTCTTTGTTGATGCTTTCCCAATTAACAAACAGGATTTGTCCCGGCAGGATATAGCCATCAATGGAATGGTCCAGTTCATCGTAAATCACTGGCTGAAGGTCGCGAGTTTCGGTGAAAGCATTTTTCATTTTGAAGTAGCTCTGTTCGTGGAGTTTGTTGGGTGCAATCCAAATGTAGGCCACTTCGTTGGTAGGCGAACCGGGGTTCTCGGACAGTTCGTTGTTTAACTGGCGCAACATTTCTGCCGCCATCACCGTTTTACCGGAACCTGTGGGCGACTTAAACACCAAAATTTGCCGGTTATTAGGGTATGAAAGCAACGTGAGGGTTTTGCTGACCAATTCCTTAACAGCTTCCTGTTGATAGTTGATGTATTTCATGCTTCTCCGTTTTTTGAATTCAGTTTTCTGATTTCTTTGTCGAAATCAGAGTCAATTTTTTGAGTGCGGTTAAAGATGTCGTATTCTTCTTCCGCTTTCTTCTTGGCTTGTGCTGCCGAAATTTTACCCTTGCCAGAAAGAATCCGGTAATCGTTAAAAGCCAGGAATTTATCTACACTGGCGGCAAATTGCTCCATGGTGAAAGCATGATGCCGCTCTATTTGGTTTTCAATGTAGTCAAAGTAGGAGGTAACGGCACGCTCTAACTGACGGATTTCCTTTTCTTCCAGATAATTTTTGGCTATCGTTACATCCGATTTCAGAATGCGTCCGTCCGGTGCATGCTTCCACGTGGTCAGTCCCATGTGTTCTTGGCTGTGGTCGGCTTTCTGGTAAATGATTTCGGCTGCCGTCTGCCCCTTGATGGCATAATGAAAACGGTTCTGAATCATGGAGTAAAACTCCTTGGTGGTATAGGCATTGCGGTCGTAGTCCAGACTGCATTCTGCATAGATGTCGGTAATCTGCTGCCAGATGCGGCGTTCACTGGCACGAATGGAGCGCACCCGTTCCAGCAATTCACGGAAATAATCAATGCCAAATACTGCCGTACCTTGTTTCAAGCGGTCATCATCGAGCACAAACCCCTTGCGGATATATTCGTTCAGTATTTGAGTGGCCCATTGGCGAAACCTGGTGGCTTTGGCTGAGTTGACACGGTATCCCACGGAGATGATGACATCCAGGTTATAGAAATCGGTAGAACGTTTCACAGTTCTTGTTCCTTCTTCTTGAACTATTTCCATTTTGGAAACAGTTGCCTCTTTGTTCAGTTCGCCTTCATCGTAGATGTTGTTCAGATGCTTACTGATGGCCGGAACACCCACGCCAAACAAGGCTGCCATTGCCTTTTGGGTTAGCCAGATGGTTTCTTCCTTCATCACCACTTGCACCTTTCCCTCATCATCGGGCAGGTTATAGAGTATGAACTGTATCTCTTTCATGGTTTTAGGTGGTGTTTTAGTCAAAGTTGAAACTTCCTTGTGTCGATGTTGCGGCTGTGGATGCCTCCGCTGCTTCCTTGTCGATCAAGGCTTCCGGCAAATATTGGGGCTTGCGTTTGGGCAATACGTGCTTATAGGCATCGTAGATGGCTGCTGGAAGGGCGCACAGCTCTACCTTGTCGGCCACTTCCATAAAGTCGTCATCATACGCATAGCGTCCGTCGGCAAAGGTGTACACCTTTATCTTGCCGCGCTCGTCCATCGCTACGTCCGTCAGCAGGTGCACAATGTCGAAGATGTAGTCCTTGTTATAAATCACGAGCATACGGGTATGCCGGTTTTCAAAGTAACGGGCTATTTTGCTGTTCAAGTGCTTACCGGCAAACGGCGCTTCGGTATAGATGTCGTTCTTGATGCAAAGCAAATCGGTGCTGGCTGCTACCAAGGCACGCATATTCTTTGCACTTTGGTCGCGGCTGACAAAGTCGGTCTTGTAGTAGCGAAGGGTGTTCGACTTCAAGCCTTCCACTGCTTCGCCTTTGGGAGTAGTATAGCCGTTGATCACTCGTTTGTTACGCTCATACGTTACCTCTTCGCAAATGTTGTTTTCGTTATTAGTAACAAGGATGCACTTGCGATGTCCACCATCTTCGGCATTGAGTTGCATAGTGGCATGAAGGGTAGTGCCGCTGCCTGCGAAGAAGTCGAGGATGGTGGAGTTGGGTGTCGTCTTAACTGTTGTTGACAGTAAGAATTTAATTATACCTGAAGGTTTCGGAAATGCAAATGGTCTTTCATTAAAAATACTTGCAATTTCAGCTGTCCCTTGTGCTGTATTAAACAGATCAGATGTAATCAAATTTCTATAAGGCGTTGTTCTATCTACTTTTTTATTAGTATTGTCAACAAGCTGGTATCGTTTACAATACACACTCCAATCGTCTTTACTCTTTTTAAAGACAATAAAATCGTTTTCGATTCCCCATTGAATTTTAGTTTTACTCCATAGGTAATTCCATCCATCATTGATATTAGAACCTCCACCAGGATATCGCAGAGTGCCGTCAGGCATTTCAATTGGGAAGTTTAGAGCTTCAGAATAATGACCACCAACTCGTCTTCGATCAAGCTTGTCCAATGTGTATTTTCCTCTATCGTTATAATGCTCATCCTTAAATTTAAAGGTATCATCAGAAGGTGGTTGACCATCAAAATGTGCTTTCAATCTATTTGCCGTATAAACCAATACGTACTCTGTAGTGGTCACTATTTCATTTCCTGTATTTGAACCTGCTGTTGATTGCCAAGTTATATTAGTTATAAAATTATTACCTCCAAACACCTCATCACACAACAACTTCAATTGCGCCTGCTCATTATCATCAATAGAAATAAAAATCACTCCCTTGTCCGATAGCAAACCTTTAGCCAACTTCAATCGCTTACTCATAAAAGAAAGCCACTTGGAATGACGGAATGAATCTTCTGAATCCACAAAGGAGTCATTATAGACAAAATCCTTATTGCCCGTGTTGTACGGCGGATCAATATAAATCACATCAATCTTTCCGGCATGCGTATAAGTCAGCGCCGTCAAAGCCTCTAAGTTATCCCCTTCAATCAAGATATGATTCGGAGCCTCCGGGTCGTCCGAAGGGATGAAGCGTTCCTTCACCTCTTTCAGCACAGGCAGTTCGTCCCGAAGCCGTTCTTCTACGTCTTCAGGTTTATCTTCCCATACCAGGCCATATTTCTTTTGCTTGTTGAGCAATTCAAGTAAAGCAGCTTTTTCGTCGTTCGTCAGCCCTTCGAGTGCTCGGATTTTGTTCTTTAGAGCTATTTTATCCATATTGGTGTTTTTTTAGTGGGTTGCAGTTGGTTATTCCTTGCCTAATGATTCATCCATAGACGAGTTAAGCAAATCCTTGATGTCAACCTGTAGCAACTGTGCAATCTGCAACAGGGTTTCTATACTAGGTTGAGAGGAATTGGTGCACCATTTCGAAATGGTAGAACTGTCTTTTCCTAATTGTTCAGCCAACCATTTGCTGGTCTTATTCTTTTCAACTAGTACTATTTTTAGTCGATTTATCCGCTTCATATAATGATGAATAGAGTTTTGAGCTATAAAACTAATGAATTACTTTCAACTATACGTTACATCAGTCAAAGAAAATGGGATTTCATACTGTTTTTACATAAAATAATGTTGAACACCTACTTAACAAATCAACCTTCGGTTTTTCTCAACCGCAAAACACCCTACATACCCTCGTTCAACGGCTACACGCCCCTGAAGTTCACATTTACCGCCATCATCCACCAGACAATGTACACCACCAAACAAGCAAATCAACTTTTTACTTTACTAAAATACGCTTCGTTTCAAAAAATAATTGTACATTTGCAACCGCTATACTACAAATCGGCCCCGTAGCTTAGCTGAATAGAGCGTCAGATTCCGGTTCTGAAGGTCTTGGGTTTGAATCCCAACGGGGTCACCACATGTTACACGCGGAAATTCTCACACCCGGGAATTTCCGCTTTTTCTTTTTCACATCGGGCTGTTTACAGGCCGCGTCCCACTCACAGCGCCACATACAGCTCACATCCCCACTCTTTGTCATGGCACAAAAATTCATCATCACAGCCCAAGGCCACTTCCGCCTGGGCGACGTCCGCCTTCACAAACACCTGCTCGAACCCGGCGACACTTGCTACGGTGGCGGATTCTACCAAATTGACCACCTCAGCAACCGCCTGCTGCTCGACGGTACGTCCTACGACTACGGCCGCCCGCTCTGGGACCGCCTCATCTACCGCCAAACCCCACTGAAGGTGCCCGAAGCTTACCGCGGTATGCAAATCGTGTATCACCCCGAAGATCAATTTGCCGACGACCTTGTCATCACCCACGAATTCCCCATCGAATACGTCTAACCCATCCCCTCATTTCTCCGACAGATGCACACCCTCTCGCCCACCCTACGCACCTACATCGAAGCGCACATCATTCCGCTTTACGACACCTTCGACCCGGCACACCAGCGCAACCACGTGCTAAGCGTCATCGACCGCAGCATGGCATTGGCCGCACATTACGATGTCAACCCCGACATGGTCTATGCCATTGCCGCCTACCACGACACCGGCCTCAGCCGCGACCGACAGACGCACCACCTCGTTTCGGGCCACATCCTGCGCAGCGACCATGCGCTGCAGCAATGGTTCGATGCCGAACAAATTGAAGTGATGGCCGAAGCCGTCGAGGACCACCGTGCCTCGAACGCACACGAACCGCGCAGCATTTACGGCAAAATCGTAGCCGAAGCCGACCGCCTCATCGACCCCTACACCATCCTATCGCGCACCCTGCTCTTCGGCCTTTCGCACCACCCCGAATTAAACGAACAAGCGCAAATTGCCCGAGCTGCTCACCACCTCATCGAAAAATATGGCGACAACGGCTATCTCAAACTTTGGATTCCCGAATCGCCCAATCATCAACGGCTGCAGGAAGTCAGGTCACTCCTCAACACCCCAGCCCAACTCCGGCAAACACTCCAGCAAATTTATGCCGAACTCACGGCCGCATCATCCGCCCCACAACCCTCAACCTGCGAAACATCAAACTAACATTCCTCCCCCACCTTCCACCTAAAGAAATCACACAGCCCCGGCAAACGAAGATACTGAAGTGACCCCCAAAAGTTGGACGGTTTATTTACTATCCGATTTGAGAAAGAGT
>ERZ791610.1141-NODE-1141-length-11558-cov-17.269408_pt1 | contig 11558 bp, 9 predicted proteins | sample MGYA00510061_ERZ791610 | MGnify/ENA primary metagenome ERZ791610 (study PRJEB30046, sample SAMN00791922) | human gut metagenome | study: EMG produced TPA metagenomics assembly of the A metagenome-wide association study of gut microbiota in type 2... | reverse complement strand
CCACGACAATTTCGAGTTCGCACCGCGCAGCTGTCCGCGCTTCGTCACCAGGTTATACACACCGCCCTTGCCGTCCTTGTCGCCGGGATACCAGTTTTGCACGGTTGAGTATTTCACCTCCGCATTTTCCTTCACCACGATTTCAACGATGGCAGCATGCAGCTGGTTCTCGTCGCGCATGGGGGCGGTGCAACCTTCAAGGTAGCTCACATAGCCACCGTCGTCACAAACGATGAGCGTACGTTCAAACTGTCCGGTGTTGCGGGCGTTGATACGGAAATAAGTAGAAAGTTCCATTGGGCAGCGCACGCCTTTCGGAATGTAAACAAACGAGCCGTCGCTGAACACGGCACTGTTAAGTGCTGCAAAGTAATTGTCGGTATGCGGAACCACCGTACCCAAGTATTTGCGCACCAACTCCGGGTTTTCGCGCACAGCTTCCGAAAACGAGCTGAAAATAATGCCCTTTTCCTGCAGTTTTTCCTTAAACGTAGTTTTCACACTAACCGAGTCCATCACCGCATCGACCGCCACGCCGGCCAACACCATGCGTTCTTCAAGGGGAATACCCAGTTTATCGAAAGTCTTCATCAGCTCCGGGTCAATTTCCTTTTTACCCTCGTCCTTTTGTTTTTTCGTAGGGTCGGCATAGTACGAAATGGCCTGATAGTCAATTTCGGGCAGCGCCACATGTCCCCAGTCGGGCTGTTCGAGCGTAAGCCAGTGACGGTAGGCCTTGAGCCGGAAGTCGAGCAGCCACTCAGGTTCCTGCTTTTTGGCAGAAATCAGGCGGATAATGTCCTCATTCAGGCCCTGTTCGATGATTTCAGTGTGTATGTCTGTCGTAAAGCCGTATTCGTATTTCTTATCGGCTATTTCTTTTACAAATTCGTTGTTTGCCATATAGGTAATGGTTAAGAGCTATGCGTGGCGAAGCCGACCCGTTCAAGCACCATGTGCCCGGAAGCGAAGCCAAAGGTTGTCAATTCCCCTTTATCGTTCCCGTACGGTAGCCCCGACGTGCCTCGCCAGCAGGGTTTATTGCGCCTGTTGCGCACTGTCGGCCGGTGCTTTTTTCGTAAAGTCAATCCACACCGTGTCGTTCTTTTGATTCATCCAGTCGTTCATGCGTTCCAGGTGCGTGCTGTCTTTCGGAAAGAAATACTGCAAGGCACCGGTCACGGGCTTGTAAAGGTGCGACGATTCCGATTTTTCGGTGTTCATAATGTGCAGCGTCTCCATGACGTTGAGCACACAGCTCATCAGAATCAAGTATTTCGTCACACTCACCGCCGCGCCGAGTATCGAGTTGGGCAGTCCGAGCTGCATACCCTTCAGGGCTTTGGTCAGGATGTTGGCCACCAGTCCGAGCACAATGGGCACAATAACCCAAAGCAGCAAAAAGGCGATAATGCTGGTCAGCATGTTGGCTTCGCTGCCGTTCACGGCTAAATACTGGCCGAAGGTTTTATAGCAGGTTGCTGCCACAAACAAACCGACCAGAAAACCTACGGTCGAAACCACTTCTTTCAAAAATCCCGAGCGCCAACCGCTGAATGCGGCCCACAAAAGGAGGATGAGAATGAAAATATCAATCATTGTTTTGCTTTATAAGTTTACGATTCGCAAATGGGTGCAAAACGGCCTTGCTATAGGGCTTTGCACCAATGTGTACGCAAAATTACAGCAAACTCGACGGCGAGCCAAATGAAATGCGGCTTTTCTTTTACCCTGTAATTTGTTTTAAGAATCGACCCTCGAACCGCACAGGCAAAAAATAGTCCTGACTGCCAACCTGCCACAGGGCAAACAGAAACGCAAACCGTGGGGGAGATTCACGCAATTTTCAGTGCCGGGTTCAGCACTTTATCAGGGGGCTTGCCGAAGTGCTTTAAGGATAACTCTGTTACAAACTGTGAAGATTGCGCAAACTTGATGCCGAACATGAATTTCACAGGTTTATAACCAGCAAAAACTGTTTCACAAACTTAATATGCCACATCAGAATTAAGAATTATACAAGAAAAAAGAAACGTTTTACCTATATATTGACAAACACACGGAACAAATACACCATTTAATGCTTAAAAATAATGCACATGTTGCAAATGTATAAAAAAATGATGCCATACAACAAATGTGCTATTTCATGCAACAAAAGTATTTGTTAGCTATCCTATTTCGCCTTAGTTTTGCAGCAGAAACCGAAAGTCGGGATAGCAAACAAACACTTTAAGTGCTACGTCCGGAAGTTGGCATCTAAATCTGCAAATGCTCATCGCAATCCGTCTGAAGTGCAGTAATCTGTGTGAGGTACGTTAGGCTGTTCACAGGTCAATACACACTGACTCATTCGCCCGACTTTTACTTTTAAAAAAAATAAGAATCATGAGAATTCATAAGAAACACAATCTGCGCCGCGCTGCATTTGTTACGCTGCTTGCTGCAATCAGCAACTCGAATTTTGCCCAAACTCCGGTTCAACCCGACAGCGTAAACACGGGCAACAACAAAGAAGAGGGAAACCGCAACGTAATGTTGAATGCGGCCTCAGCCAATGGCCCGCGCGAAATTTCAATAGGTTTGCCAGGGGGCGATGTCAATGTACTCGAAAACGGCTTGCCCGTGGTGTTCAATACCAATCCGCACAATGTCAACACGCATTGGCGTGGCGATGGTTCACTCTCGCATACGGGCCTGCTCAAAATTTCGGAAACGGCCATTACAACAGGCAACATAGGTTATGCCGTCAATTCGTTCGGGAAACTGGGGACTGACAAAACCAACCTGGTCAATGGCACACTGAATTATCACGCCAATCATTTCGGACAGCAACAGTTCGACCTCAACTTAGACGGTGCCATCGGAAAAGGCTGGTATTATGCCGGCAGTGTTTATCAGAACTTCGACCCGGGAAGCTTCAAGCTGCGCTTTGCACAATATCAGGACCGAACGCAAATTTACAAATTCGCCCTGACAAAAACCTACAACGAGGGACGCGGACGCCTGTCTGCCATTTATCATTACTCCAACTCTCACTGGCTGTCGAATGCCACAACCGGGGCACCGTTCATTTATGTTGGCGATGGTTCGGTAAAGGAAATACCGGGATTCGCGCTCGGAACATCGAGCTACCTGCCCAATCAGTCGAGCATTGCCTATATGGATATGCGCACGGGCGAAATAAAAAACATTTCACTCTACGATGCCACTGCAAGCCGTGGCAACCAAATCACCCTGCTCAACAATTATCGCTGGGACAATGGTTTGGAATGGGACCTGCGCTTCAAATACGACCACGCCCTGGGTTCCTATCTGTACCAAACTCCGATGTCGCTCTCTGAAGTTAAAACGGCCGATGGCTATTTCACGCAAAATGCCGATGGCACCCTCAAACCCTACGAAGGACACATTCAGAGCCGTATGTCGTGCTTTAACCGCGGACGCATCGATGAAACTTTCCTGACCACCGAATTGAAGCGGCAACTTCACAACATGACGTGGCGTGTGGGCATCAACCAGTGGCATTACTTTGCCGACTATGCTTCAAACACCACCATGTACGACCACAACGTACAGGCCATGCCCGAAATGCTCTATCACCCTGAGCAGCTTGCCGAAAAGCATTATTACGGCAATACGCCTTACTACAACTTTAACCAGAATGCCTCGGAATACTACCGCGGACACGAGAACAAACTGGCGCTCTATGCCACACACAATTGGGACATCACGCCGAAGTTCAATGTGTACTATGGTGCCCGACTGGAATGGCATCGCTCAAAAGGAAAAAATGCGGCTGTGCGCAATGCCGACGGCAAATATGTGGGCCGTTTTGCAAACTACCACTTAGGGGCAACTGCTCCCGACGGAACCGTCATTGCGCCCGTAGACTACGAACATAATTGGCTCAACATGGCCTACACTGCGGCACTCACCTACAAAATGACAAAGCAGTTTGGCTTTACAGCTGACTTTACCTACAACACGCAGCACCCGGCTATGAACTCGTTTGCTCCAGCCGAAATGCCTAACACGGGCCGAATTTCAATTCCTCTGGGCAGAGCGGGTATTTATTACAACAACGACTGGATAAGCCTCACCTCGCTATTCAGCTACATCAGCAAAACCAACAACAACTCAACACTCAACCTGATTAACCCGAACAACCCATCGGACATCAAGGCCTCTGCACTTACCTACGACATCCAAACTTTGGGATGGACCACCGATGCGGTTGTACGTCCGTTCAAGGGATTCGAGTTCCACTTCCTGTTCACTTATCAAAAGCCTACTTACAAGAAGTACGAAACCGGAGTGACCTTTGCCGATGGTACAGAAAGCAAAATCAATGCCACCGGAAACATTGTCACCGAAATTCCGAAAGTTTTAGTTGAACTCGACCCTTCCTACTCGTTCCTTAAAAACGATGCGCTACGTATTTGGGCTTCGTTCCGCTATTTTTCGAAAACCTATGCCAATATCAAAAACGCATACTACTTCAACGGACGCTGGGAAACTTTTGGCGGTGTTGACTGGAAGGTCAACAAGTACTTGCAATTAGGATGCACCGTCATCAATTTCCTGAACCAAACCGGTGCTAAGGGCTCAATAGCCGGGGCCGAACTGGTTGACAAGGAGGATGCTGCGGCATACAACGGTGCCTGGATGTCGGGCAGCTACATTCGCCCGTTCACCGTTGAATTCTCGGCAAAAATCACATTCTAAGATACTAACTGCTACCCTAAATTTTACAAACATTCAAAAAACAACCATTATCATGAAAACTCATAATTTCTGCGCACTCATCAGCACTGCTTGCTTAGCTGCTTGCTCGGTAGCTCCCAACAGCCAACTGACTATAAATCACACCAACGACTCAACCGCTGTCGTCAACATTGAAAATGCGCCCAAATATGTGCTTCTGCCCATTCAGGAAAACAAGCCCGAAGTGCAGATAATGCTTAACGGCACACCGATGGATGTGCGTCTGGCGGTCGATAGCATTGACTACACCGTGCCTTTCCCCCTTCACGAAGGAGCCGCTCACGATTCACTCGTGGTGAAGGGCTTACCGGCCAACGCCGTAGCATGGAAGCACATGGAACTGGCCGATACTTTCGACACGACCAACCGCGAAACTTACCGTCCGCTTTTTCACCACACCCCGGCCTACGGTTGGATGAACGATGCCAACGGACTGGTATACAAGGACGGCGAATACCATCTGTATTTTCAATACAACCCCTACGGTTCGGTATGGGGCAACATGCACTGGGGGCATTCTGTTTCAACCGACCTCGTACACTGGAAACACCTTGAACCGGCCATTGCCCGCGACACGATGGGACACATTTTTTCGGGATCGTGCATTGTCGATGCAGACAACACCGCGGGGTTCGGCAAAAATGCCATTGTGGCGTTCTACACCTCACACCTGAATTTGCCCGGCGGACATCAGCGCCAGCAGCAATGTGTGGCTTACAGCACCGACAACGGACGCACCTTTACGAAGTACAGCAAGAACCCTGTACTCACGCCGTTCGACGGACTCGAAAACTTCCGCGACCCGAAAGTGTTCTGGTATGCACCCGAAAAAAAATGGGTTATGATTGTCAGTGCCGACAAGAACATGCGCTTTTACGAATCGCCCAATTTGAAGGAGTGGAAGTACATGAGCGAATTTGGACAGGGATACGGACCGCAGCCTAACCAGTTTGAATGCCCTGACTTTATTGAAATGGCAGTCGACGGCAACGAGCAACATAAAAAATGGGTTATGATTGTCAACATCAATCCGGGCTTTGTGTATGGCGGAAGTGGAACCATGTACTTTGTCGGCGACTTCGACGGACACCGGTTTGTATGCGACACCGAACCCTCTGAGGTGAAATGGCTGGACTGGGGCAAAGATCATTATGCCACGGTTTGCTACTCGAACACCGGCAACCGCGTCATTGCCATGCCCTGGATGAGCAACTGGCAATATGCCAACCTTACACCGACCCAGCAATTCAGAAGCTGCAACGCTTTGGCGCGCGAACTGAAACTCTACACGGCACCCAACGGAAAACTCTTTGTAAGTGCTGCTCCTGTTGCCGAACTGAAGGCTTTGCGAAAGGATTCGCTTGAAATAGGCCAGATTAGCCTGAGCGAAAAAACGGTCAGACAACTGCCGGAAAAGGCCGAAAACGGGACGTTCGAACTGGAATTTACACTCCACCCCGAAAAGGCGACTACCTGCGGCGTGAAATTGCTCAACGACAAGGGCGAAATGGTCAACATTTACTACGATGCCAAACAGCAGCGCATCGTGATGGACCGTGCGCAAAGCGGTATCACTGATTTTGGCAAAAACGTGGCTCCGCATCATCTTGACAATGCCGAAAGCCTCAAACGCTACGAAACGCTGACCGTCAACTACCACAATGCCTTTGCACTGGGCACCTGGGCTCCCTTGTTCAACGATAAGGACAATGCTCACAAAGTCAGCATCTACGTTGACCGCAGTTCTGTTGAACTCTTTGTCGACGGAGGACGCGTAGCAATGACAAACCTGGTGTTCCCTACAAAGCCTTACAACCAGTTGCAGTTCTACGCTGAAGGCGGACAGGCTCGCGTGAGCGATGCCAAGGTCTACGGCCTCGCACTCTAAGTCCTTACCGAAACCTTTTTCTTTTTTAAAAAACAGCAAGTAGATGTTCCGAATCATCTCTTACATGTTGATTTGCGCCATTCTGCCCAAACGGTTTGTTCTGTGTGTTGTCAGTAAAAGCCCCGTGCAGAACTTGCCTATAAAAGCTATGCCAAGGTGCAGCCATACCGGACAAAGCACCATGTAGCCATGATTTTGAACATCTACTTAAAATATAACCTTTATGATTACCACCCAACAAAGGAGCACCAACTTTTTATTCATGGTGCCTGTTATGTTCAGCTTTTTTGTCATGGGGTTTGTTGACCTTGTAGGCATAGCATCGAACTATGTCAAGGCCGACCTGCAACTGACAGATTCCACAGCCAACATATTTCCATCGCTCGTTTTCTTCTGGTTCCTTATTTTCAGTGTTCCAACCGGACTGATGATGAACCGTATTGGCCGGAAACGCACCGTACTTCTCAGTTTGATTGTAACTGCGGTGGCCTTGGCGCTGCCACTTTGCAGCCACTCATTTGCAGTAATGCTCACCGCCTTTTCGCTTTTAGGCATTGGCAACACACTTATGCAAACTTCGCTCAACCCGCTGCTCAGCAGCATGGTCAGCGGCAAAAGCCTTTCGTCCATGCTCACCTTCGGCCAGTTTGTCAAGGCTATAGCCTCGTTTCTGGCTCCCATCATTGCTGCCTGGGGCGCACAGTTCAATGTGTTCGGCATGGGCTGGTACATTCTTTTTCCCTTCTACATGGTCATAGCCATACTGGCTGTACTGGTGTTGGGAGCCGTGCCCATCGACGAGGAAAAGCCCAACGGCACATCAGGCTTCAGCGCCACCTTTGCGCTCCTGCGCAATCCTTTGGTACTTTGCTGCTTCATCGGCATCATGTGTCATGTAGGCATTGACGTTGGCACCAACACCACCGCCCCCAAAATTCTGCAGGAATATGCCGGCCTGTCGTTGCTCGATGCGGGATTTGCCACATCAGTCTACTTTATTTTCCGCACCATAGGCTGTTTTTCGGGAGCCGTCATTCTGGCTCGAGTGTCCGACCGCCTGTTCTTCTTCCTCAGTGTAGCACTCATGATTGCCGGACTCTTAGGATTCATATTTCTTCGCAGCGAAACGGCTATCTACGTTTGCATTGCCCTCATCGGCTATGGCAACTCCAACATCTTTCCCATTACCATGGCGCAAGCCCTGAAAACTTGTCCCGACAAGAAAAACGAAGTATCCGGGCTCATGATTATGGGACTGTTTGGCGGAACCGTGTTTCCTTTGGCCATGGGCATGGCCAGCGATGGCGTAGGCAGCCAGATTGGTGCAGTAGCTGTGATGCTCGCAGCTGTGGCCTACCTGTTTTTCTTTGCCTTTAAAATTCAAAAAAACGGCTGATTACGCCTATCTGCTTTTACTCACCTACTCTTTACATTTCAAAAAAAAATGACGAACAACATCACTTCTCCTTATAGTTCCATTGATAATTTCGTACAAACCGCAGCCCAACAGCCCACCTACGTTGTCGGCATGGGCGAAGCCCTTTGGGACGTGCTGCCCGAAGGCAAACAAATAGGCGGTGCCCCGGCTAACTTTGCCTTTCATGTTTCGCAGTTCGGACTCGAAAGCCGCGTAGTCAGCGCAGTGGGTGCCGACAAGCTCGGTCTGGAAATTCGCGAAGTGCTTGCCCAACGTCAGCTACAAGGCCTCATCGAGGAGGTTCCCTACCCCACCGGCACGGTGCAAGTTAGCATCGATGCCGAAGGCGTACCTTCGTACGAAATTAAGGAGGGAGTGGCCTGGGACAACATTCCCTTCACCCCTGCCCTACGCAATTTGGCCCAACATACCCGTGCTGTATGCTGGGGATCACTGGCTCAGCGAAGCATTGTGTCGCGCCAAACCATTGAACAGTTTCTTGATGCCATGCCCAACGACGAAGACCGGCTGAAAGTGTTCGACATCAACCTGCGGCAAAATTTCTACACCAAAGAAATTATACAAAACAGTCTACGAAAGTGCAACATCTTGAAAATCAACGACGAGGAACTCGTCACCATCAGCCGTTTGTTTGGCTATCCCGGCATTGACTTGAAAGATAAATGCTGGATTCTACTGGCCAAATACAACCTTAAGATGCTCATTCTCACCTGTGGGGTCAATGGCAGTTACGTGTTCACACCCGGCAACGTATCCTTTGTCGAAACGCCCAAGGTCGATGTAGTCGATACCGTAGGGGCTGGCGATTCGTTCACAGCCACCATGGTGGCTTCGCTGCTCGAAAAACGTTCTGTCCGCGAGGCTCACGAACGTGCCGTTCGCGTCAGTGCCTTTGTCTGTACGCAAAACGGGGCCATGCCGTTCCTGCCCGAGGAACTGAAGTAAAACTGCCTGCGGCTTCTGACCGCACAACCGGCCTTGCTTGCGGTTGCAACGATGCACCGAATTTACTACCTCAACACCAACGAAATACCCTCGAACGCCACTGCGCCCGGATTGGATGGAGCGCGCCAAAAATTGAAACTGGCCATATTTAAGGCTGTCGAATGGAGTTTTTCCTTACTCAGCCCAACACATATTACAAAGGTGCTTGAAACCATTTCGCCACACAGGAGAAGCGGTTTTCGAGCACCTTTTTTCATTTTATGGGCTAAATAGTATGCGTAGTAGTTTTGGGAAAAGATGCCATAAACAGGAAGTTACAGGACGAAACAAATGCCTGTGCCAGATGATGCTTTTTTTTTGAGGGGGGACAGTGAAAATTGTTGCGCATACTTTTACAACTCACTAAGGCATGCGCCGCTTAAGGAGATGTTGCAAATTTATAAAATTATGATGTAATGCAACATTCTTGCATCTACTCGCTACGAATGTCGCTACCACACCGCATTATTTAGCGTAAATTTGTAAAATCTCATACATCACTCACAGCTACATAACTCCATTTTCATGATCTCTTCTTCACGATGCACGCACCTGCTGCTGTTGCTGCCCCTCATGTTCAGTTTTTTTGTCATGGGCTTTGTCGATTGGGTCGGCATTGTCTCGAACTATGCCAAAGCCGACTATCAGCTCACCGACACTACGGCCAATTTTCTGCCCTCGCTCGTGTTCTTTTGGTTTTTGCTTTTCAGCGTGCCCACAAGCATACTCATGAACAAAATCGGACGCAAGCGCACGCTGCTGCTTAGCTTGTGTGTCACCATGGCTGCCCTGCTGTTGCCCGTATTCAATGAGAGTTTTGCCGGAATGCTCGCTGCCTTTTCGCTGCTTGGCATTGGCAACACATTGATGCAAACCTCGGTTACCCCATTACTGAGCACGGTGGTGAGCGACGACGAACTGTCGTCGGCACTTACCTTTGGCCAGTTTGTCAAGGCCATTGCTTCTTTCCTGGCACCGCTCATTGCTGCCTGGGGGGTACATTACAATGTGTTCGGCATGAACTGGCGCATACTGTTCGTGGCATACATGCTCATTGCCGTGTTGGCCGTAATGGTGCTGAGTGCCACCCCTTTCAGCGACGAAAAGCCTGCCGACGCTTCGGGGCTACGAAGCACCTTTGCGCTCATGCGCCGGCCCATGGTGTGCGGCTGCTTCATCGGCATTCTGTGTCATGTGGGCATTGATGTGGGCATCAACGCCACCGCTCCGCGCATATTTCAGGAGTACGAAGGACTGTCGTTGACCCATGCCGGCAGGACCACTTCGTTCTACCTTATATGCCGCACCGTCGGGTGTCTGTTGGGTGCCTTTTTCCTCGCGCGCGTGTCGAACCGCCGTTTCTTCGTCCTCAGCGTAGTTTGCATAATGTGCGGCCTCATCGGCTTTGCAGGGTTTCGCAGCGAAACAGCGCTTTACCTTTGCGTGGCACTCATTGGGTTGGGCAACTCGAACGTGTTTTCCATCACGCTGACGCAGGCACTGCAAAGTTGCCCTGAGTACAAAAACGAGGTGTCGGGCCTCATGATTATGGGACTGTTTGGCGGTACCATTTTTCCGTTGGCCATGAGCATGGCCAGCGATGGCATCGGTAGCCAGTTGGGAGCTGTGGCCGTGATGCTGGTAGCCGCAGTCTACTTGCTTTTCTTTGCATTCAAAATTCAAGGGAAACGCTGATTGCCGATTCGTAAGTAGACGCTGACATTGAGTGTTCAAGAAAAAAGCACCGACAGCATGAACACTGCCGAACAAATAGGGGGTGCACCTGCCAATTTTTTCTTTCATGTATCGCAGTTCGGACTGCAAAGCCGCGTGGTCAGCGCAGTGGGTGCCGACCGGCTTGGTCAGGAAATACACCAGAGGTTTGCGCAGCGTGGACTGCAGGGACTCATCGACGAAGTGCCCTACCCCACCGGTACCGTGCAGGTGAGCGTCGACACCGAGGGCTAACACATAATTTTCCTTTTCTCCAACAACAAAGGTGCTTGAAACCTCATTTCTCCACATCGGAGAGGGAGGTTTCAAGCACCTTTTTCTTTATACCCAGCAGCTCATGCCACCGAGAGCATGAGTCCTTATGCCGGGGTTAATCGTTCAATGTCCAAGAATCGCTGCTCCAGCCATCTTTTTGGTTTGAAAATATATTATCAAAAGAATCATCCTCAGGCGTGTGATCTTGAGCAGCAAGCCCATCACTTGCGGCCATAATGGGCGATTCCAAATTCAGATTGATAGCTTCAGCCATCGGACGGATGTAAGTCTTTTTCATTGTATGCTAAGTGAACTACCGCTAAACTAAAGATTTAGCAGCTTCGGAGATACCAATACCTCCTTTCTATTCCTGTTTCTTCCTGCCACGGCTTTTTAGGACACGAGGTCGGTCATCCACCATTGGGCAGTCCACAGGTTTGACTTTCCCACGCTCCGTGGGTAGGGCTTTCAAGCCAAATTCCTTGATATTGC
>ERZ791610.1138-NODE-1138-length-11575-cov-20.174392_pt1 | contig 11575 bp, 10 predicted proteins | sample MGYA00510061_ERZ791610 | MGnify/ENA primary metagenome ERZ791610 (study PRJEB30046, sample SAMN00791922) | human gut metagenome | study: EMG produced TPA metagenomics assembly of the A metagenome-wide association study of gut microbiota in type 2... | reverse complement strand
AAGATATTGTAGAACTGATGCAGGAAACGTTCCGCTTTGTAGCCGATTTTGAAGGAGAAGTTCCGGGAGCCGCCCCTAAAGATTGCGGTAACTACTTGCTTCATGACCTGCCTATGGCCAAATGGGAGTCAGCCAAATATCTGCATGAAGTATTGGAACACATGACAAAAAATAATCTGTATTATCCTACTAAAGAGTAATTCTCTATAACAGAACAGTAGAAACGTAATAACAGAAAATAGAAAAGCCGTTCTCTTTTCAGAGAGCGGCTTTTCTTTAAGTCCTTTTCAATGGAGATTGAATTACTTACGTAATCCTAGTGCTTTAACAATAGCACGATATCTTTCGATATCACGATTCTTCAGGTAGTTCAACAACGCACGGCGTTTACCTACCAAAGTTGTCAAAGCTCTTTCAGTGCTATAATCTTTTCTGTTGAGCTTCAGGTGCTCAGTCAGGTGAGAAATACGGTATGAAAACAAAGCTATCTGCGCTTCAGCTGAGCCAGTATCAGTGTTAGACTTTCCGTACTTTTCAAAGATTTCTTGTTTTTTAGCTGCATCTAAATACATAATTCTTAGATTTTTTGATATATAAAATTTTCATTTAGCGGGTGCAAAGATAGACATTATCTTTTATATCACAATGAATTAGAACGATTTATTTTTAAAATAATCTTCTACCTCTTTTACTGTCGCATCTTTCAGCAACACCTTTTTGTCTTTATCCAACAGATAAAGAGCAGGCATCGCTTTCAAATCATAGCATTCTTCGGTCAGCACTGTTAATCCTTTGTCATAGCTGTTGATCCATCCGTCAGGAATTTCATGCTGGTGTTTCGTCCATACTTCACGGTCTTCGTCGGGATAGAAAGCAAGAATTTTCACTTGTTTCATGATGTGGGGACTGTTCAATACTTCAGAGGTCTTCATTGTCGCCAGTGTTTCGGCACAACCATGACAATCCGGATTATAGAATAACAATAAAGTATAAGGACTGCGGATATCATGCATACGTTTCTGCACTCCCGAAGGCAAGGTATAAATAAAATCAGCGGCAATACTGCCCACCTTGTTCATACCAATCAATTTCAAATCATGTTGAGCACGACTCCGAACAGCCTCATCGGTCAGCAAAGAAGCAACCAGGAAACGGCAGACAGGCTCATAAAGTTCCTCATTCCGAAGGGGAGAATTCGGATCAAACAAGTATCTGCGGAAAATTTCCACAAAATAACCAAACATTTTTTTCTCCTGCGAAGCCTGCCGCATAATCCGGATTAAACAACTGTCCGACAGGGAAGATGGTACACGATTCAATAAGTCCATGTAATCTACCAAAGCCTGTTCTGTGATATCCGGTACATGAATATAGGCGGTATCCTTAAAATTAAAATGATCCCAGTAATGCTGTACCATAAAGTTCAGCCGATCTTCCGGGGATTGCAACATAACAGGGATCTCCGGCAAAGTGAAAGTCAACGATTTATTATCATCATTCACAAATAGGGATTTTTGTTTTTCGCCATCACAAGCGATAAGCAAAAAACAGCACAAGACTCCGATCCATATATCAGTTTTTCTCATACGCTTTTAATTAGGCATTGCACCTTTTACAAAGGTAAAAGGAATTTCCTGAAAAGCCAAACTACTCCGAAATTACTTTATCTCAGCCAGCCACTCATGAAATCCATTGTGAGGGGTATAATGCAAGACATATTCCGTTTTGCTGTAGCTGATAATATATTCATGCGAAATCCGGCTTACATCCACTTCCGCTTTTGCCAGCCACAAGGTATTCTCCATGACATAGCGACCTATGGACAGTCCCGGTACCATCTGGCTCAGGTAGAAAGCGGACTGCTCGTAGGCATACCACTTTCCGTCCTGTTCCCGATAGATGTATATCAAGCCGGAATTGCTCAGCTCCCTTTCCAATATGGTCACGACCTCACACATAGGGTTCGGCATTAATCGTTTTTAATCAACATTATCTCAGTATCCGAACACAGGGCGACAAACCATGGTCCGTCCAGCAGCTTGTTCAAGTCTACTTCCACCTTTTCCAGCATAACGCTGTAGAAAGGACAGGCCTCTTTCAGTTTCAAGGCCGCCTCACTCAGTTTCTTCAAGGATTTAGCGGAGTGATGATAGGCATACCAACGTCCTTCCTCTTCATACAGGTAAACTTCCGATTTACTGCATGATTCTTTGTCCATGATTTCTAATAGGTTGTCCATATTATTCCTTGCATTATTACTATTTAAAATTTAACGTCTTTGCAGTACCATTAACAGCCTTCTTCAACTCAGCAACCGAAATAGAAGCTTTTTTGCCAGTGTATGATTTAAAATATAATTGGGTTACTGTTTCCGGGAATGTTAAAGTCAAATCGTCTTTCATTCGATAATAGCTATCACTCCAACCCCTATACCAGGTAAATTGAATTTCCGGACTATTTTCGACTGTTGTTGTATAGTTGCTATCAGTATAGATTTTCACATAGCTATACTCATCATTGGCCCTCAAATTATTTTTAGGTACAGTTATAGAGATTTTGGGTACTGCTAAACTAGTAAAGCTCGTTTTTCCCAAATTAAAATACTTATTATACACATACACAGCTGAAGAACTTTCCTCTTTATTAGTCAAGAAATAGCATATGATTTCTTTTGTCCCATTTTCCACAGCAAGCCCCTTATAAGCATCATAAGTCAACTCTCTCTCAAACCCAAAAGACGAAGCCCCATTCTTTGACGGAACAATAGACGCACCTACTTTTACTGGCATATAGTCCTTTGCAGCATCGGGATAAAGACTCAAAGCTTCCGCTTCTATCAAGAAAGTCAAAGGGAAAAGAGTTTCAGAAAGTCCGTTTGGTATTTTAATAAACAAGTCTACAGACTCTCCCACACTGCCGACAACAGTTTCCGGAAAGCAAGACACTTCCATTATCTGCTGCTTACGAAGAGTAAAAGTCACATCGCGGCTCAAGCTGCCACCTATCAGAGTTACCGTTTGTGTCAAAGTCAAGTCACCTGGCTCGTTCGGAGTAATTTCAATAGAACCATATCCTTGAGAATCCTGTCCTGACAGCTGGTTTACAGCACCTATCACCTCACCCTCTTTTACCAGACTCAAATTGACTGCACCGTTATTGGTATTGGCACTCTGAATATCCGGTATGTATTTATACTTCAACGTTATTTTATCTGTACTAACTACTGTCGTATCTGTAAAGCTGACCAGTAGACGTTCGTGACCGTCTGATATATTCAGCAAACTTTTTGTAAGGACGGAGCCCGAAAAGTTATTATTGGCAGGTTGCGCAGCCGCTTCTTCAATGGTGCTATAGCCATTTCCGGTTACACTATTTATTGTAACTACATACTGAAAATTACGCAGCAAGTTGTAATAAGTCAGCACGTCGTCAGCGTTCTTATAAACCATATCCAGTTTATAATAAGTGGATGCCCCGTTATTAAATTTCCCTTTCAATAATATATAGGTGGTCGTATTATCACCCGGATGCTGACGCTCATACAGATAGTAGGGTTCCATTTGGAAAGCATTCTCAACAGGAAGTTCACTGTTTACTTTTGCGTCACCAGGCACAAACCCTGTATACCCCTGTGCCGTTATTGCATTATAAGAAAGAGAAGCTTCACCCGATATGAAATTTGCAAAACCACCTCCCTGCGTATTATAAGGAGCAATCGTACCTTTATTTAAGGAATTGACCACAGCAAAACCCTCGAATTGGAAATTAGACGCATCAGCATTGACCGTTATCTTCGCAAAATTGCGTAACAAAGGAACACGCTTCATTTCCACAGCCGTTACATTATCATTTGCAATACCCGATTCAAGTTCAATTCGTTGCCAGTAAGTATTCTGATTATCCGAAACGTTCATCTTACCTATTATCTCGCTTTCAGAACCATAGTCAAGATTTCCTATCTCATAATTGGCTATGAAATGGATGATACGCTTATTAGCGGTTTGATGCAACGTTACTTTAAAAGACGTTTCATCGCCATTAGTTTGGAAATCTGTTGCTTGCGCAGATTCTGCCAAATAGCCTTGTTTGTCAAAAACGACCAAATACAGGGACTTAATAGTCGCCTTCTCATCAAAGCTACGGGCAGATGAAACATCCGGAACATTAACGCTCATTGTCAGTTCCACCGTATCCCCTTTCTCCAGTTGCGGAGATTCCACTATCTCTTCATTACCGCAAGCAGACAGCAACAAAACAAATATTCCGAATAATATATTTTTCATATCGTACCTCTGTTTACAAGTTTTTATCTTTGTTTGTCTCCCCAAGTAAAGTCACCTTTATTCACGGTATCAGTCCAATACCATTCGTCGTAGACACAGCGGACATAAGCATTACCTTTTATTGAAGAAGTATTATCTATTGTGCCATTATTATGGTATGTACTTTTCCCTGTTGCAGTCCAATAATTTTTGCTGTCAGAAAACAAATGAGGTATTTTACCTTTGCTGGACAGCTTTGCAATATATTCTAATTCTGCCTCTGATGGAATTCTCCATCTTCCAGCGGGATAACCATATTCCTGATATGCTGCACATCTTTTTTTTGCATCGTTGTAATCCATATCTCCGCTACATTTTCCACGTGAAGATGCAATTCTAAATTTAGGTGCAATAAAGTTAGAAACATCTGTTCTAGTAGAATAATAGAAACTTAAAGCCTTATTATTAAATTTATTATCCAAATCTAAGTCTTTTCCTGATATATAGTTATCTGACCGTGTATCGCCTATAATATAATTGTTATCGTCAAATGCAGACACATTAATAATATACATATTAGGATTATGATTACCTCCTGAATTTAAATCCACCAAATCATCCCAAGCCCCCTGCTTGTTTTGGTTTTTATAAATAAAAACGTTACTACTGCTTTCATTTTTCACAGCTATAATATACATTGCCGGATACTGTACAATAGTTATATGTTCAATAAAATTATAATTATCTTTATGGCGAGCGTCAAACACTAATGATATAGGTACATGATCATAGTCATTTGTACTTTGGTCATTATTCAATGTATACTCAAAGTATATCATACCATTAATAACCTCTAATGTATATTTACTTCTGGCAACTACTACTGTTTTAACATCTTCATTCCTCAAATCCTCTTTAGTCATTTTTTCATTCACTATTTCTATTTCATGACTAGTCAAGAAAGGTATACTAACCTCATTCTTATTATTCATTACCACATAATTCTTATCCACCACCAGATAACGATATTCCTTGATATCAGCCTTTACCTCTCCGCTTCCCCAATCTACAATAATATAACTGGGCTCCAGTTCAACCGAAGCCTCGGGGGTAAAATCACCCAAGATACCTACTGACAACTTTATTTTATAATAATTATTGCGTTCAAACTTCTTGTTCGTTACATTGATAGGCACTTGATAATAACAAGGTCTGAATTCCGTTTCTCCATCTTTTTTCCAAGGCACCACCAGCGTGAGATAGGCCTCATGCTCTTTGTCAGTGTTCCAATCTGAAGAATAAGAATAAAAAGGAACATGTTTATAATATTCCGTACCACCGTCTTCAGCCGCTACTGCCTCAAATCCTCTGGTATCTCCGCTTAATGAAAAATTAAAATAATCCTCTGCCTGTACCGCATAAGTACATCCGTCTGCACTTACATCCACATGCGCTTTCTTCACTCCGTTATGAAAGAACACCCTCATATTACCCGGTTGGGAAATCCACTTGTTTCCGGCTTCATCGGTTACAGTTTCTTCAACTTTGGTGATAAACAAAGAAATCTTGGAAGCCGCACGATATAAATCAAGGTGTCCTGTTATCGATTTGCGGTCTGCTGACAAAGTGATCACTTGCTCCCCGTCCATTACAAACGATTCTTGCGGAGTGACCGTACTACCCTGAGTGGCAAACCCTTCGGTTTCAATGACCGTTTTTTTCAGTCCAAGCAAAGAAGTATCCGTTCCAAGAGCGGAAGCTGACGGTCTGTTAGCGATGACATACGCTTGACAAGTATTCCCCGTTCCGAATAATGCTTCTATCTTATCATTGGGTATCTTAATGGCGATAGTAGCAGTACCCGTAGCATTGACAGTGATTCCGGTAACAGAAAAAACAGCTGCCTCTCCGGTCCTACCGTTGGGATATAAAAAGCAATCTACGCTTTTTATCACATTTTCATTCCAATCATCTTCACCGGCCTCAGTCCCGATTACAGCACGAGTGGCCAATGTCTTGCCAGAGAGCTGTAATGTCACCACCGCCTGTTCGTCTTGAACAATGGAGTTCGTGGTTTCATCAGCACAAGCAGTGAACATGATTATCATCAGCCAGACACTTATATATGATATATATTTCTTCATACCGTTATCTTATTATTTAGATTGAACTAATGTATATTTAGTCTCAGAACTGGAGTGACCCAATAAATTGTTAACCATAATGGTACGACCATCTATTGTCCTGACCACAATCTGAAGTTCCGCTTTGCTATTCTCGGTCACATCATCCTGTGTAGTCTTTATTCTTAGTGTAGCCTGCTTGCCCACCTCGCCCGATGTTTCGCCTTCAAAAGTGAAAGCATCATAATTGCCGCTTACTGGAATCAAAGAAGCATACCATGTACCCCCCACGGGAGTATCTATAGTAAAAGTGCATTCGGCAGTTGTAGTATATTTCATGTACACTTCCGCTCCGTGCATTGTATCATAACTACCTTCAGTCCATTTTATGACTCCACTCTCTTTTACAGTCACAGTTTCTGTGTAATTCCAGTTTTCTTCATTGGTATTCCAAGGTTGCGCTTTAACGGTAAGTTGCAGCTCTCCACCATTCTCCACACTCTTAATCCTATATTGATAACAATGATTACGAACGACATTAAACCTTTCTCCTTTATCATAATTCTTGAAATAAAGATAAGGCTCGTTAAGTTTTACCCGTTCTCCGGCCTTATCCGTTAAAGTTACAGTCATATATGCGGAATTATCCGTGTTCTCATATTCCGACAGATACAGGACATAACCATTTCTGGTAGGCATAAAAGCCAACTCACCTGTACGGGGAGACGAAAATCCGTTGAATAATCCGATATCTCCCACTTTGTTCTGCCATGCATCATCTGTTTTTTCAATGCCGGAAGCATCCGATGGCAGACAATATCCTTTCTCATTGTATTTATTCAGACTGACGCCAGTCAAATTAAATTCGGCTGCCACCTCATCGGACAAGGTCACTTCCACTTTTGCCATGGCACGGAGCAGATAAATAGTGCCCAAATCGGTATTGGTATCCGGGGCCAGACGCAAATTGGTGAACGAAGCAATCCCCCACATCGGGATATTCACACTTTCATTCTTGAATTTCTCAGCATCATAATCGAAAGTCAGGCTCATCGGATCTGTGTTTGTACCCATTTCAGCACTATTGGCAAAAACCATCACTTTGCATGAAGACAAAGTATAATCCACAGCGTCTTTAATAGTCAGATTGCCCATGAACTGATAAATGTACTCTGACTCAGTGCGGAATACCACTATATTCTCCACTTTGCCCAGACATTTTGTCCCGTTAGCATCGTAAAACAATACTTGAAGACCGTCCGCATCAATCTGGTTCTCGTAGCTGTTGCCCGTCTCATCTGTAATGATGGCACGTGAACTTGTCGCATTCATTGCCAGCGTGAAAGTGACGCTGATTTTATCCGTAGCCAATGATGATGTATCCTCATCGAGGCAGTTGCTGCAGGAGCCCATAAGCATACCCGGCACACAGATATATATAATATATAATAACCATTTTTTCATGAGGGTTGCTTTTTAACGGGTAATTAAAGATCTACATCATCCAGTACCACCTTCCACGAATTGATAATAATGGAAGAACTTGCCCATTTGTCATTTTCATCCAAGAAGAAAGTCATACTGTATTCATCCTGGCGGTCTAAATATTCTTGGTCGCTCATATCGCGGTTATAATAACCTTTCACCAACAGGGCATAATCTATCAGAGGGATGGAAAGTACCTTCTCGCCTTCCTTGTTGGTGATGGTTAATATGGGTTTGTTTTCCATGACTAACCGGCCTACAGTCAGTTCGGCAACAGCAACTCCTACCGAGGTGGTAGCACGTGCGCCATTCTCGTCCATGTCTGCTGTACCCGAGTCAGTGTGCCATGCATAATAGGTTAGCGGTTCATCCTCCAGTAGTTTGTTGTCATAGTTCATGAAGCCGTTCTCGTCCTCAATAGTGAAAGTGAAGTTATTTACATCTACTGACTCGCCTGAAAGATGTTGCAACACCACACGGACACTATTGGTGTTCTTAGTCAGCTGGATGGTAGCCACTTGGGTAGTGGCCGCCCGGCTGCTGAAGGATTGTCTCTGCACCTGTCCATGAAACAACGGACGCAGGTCACTGCGCACTTCGGCACTACCGTCGGCAGCACGGCTGTAAATGCGGTCCATCTTGCAGTTCAGTTCTTCTATGGTGGATTCACCTTGGGCCAGTATCGGTATGGAGAAGGTTTCGTCGCCTTTTCCTTTGGCCCATGCCACCAGATCGTAATCACCCGGTTGCACTTCTACCGGCATGTCATATCCGTCTTCGGACAGTATATCTCCTTCCTCAGCGCGCTGATAGACAAACTTTCCGTCCTTGTCGAAGGCATAAAGCACTACGGACTTCACTTCATTGGCGAAAGCATCGGCAAACTTCATATTCATGTCATACTTGAACTTTACCCGAAACTCTACAGAGCAGTCTACATCCTCTTCATCCAGGATGGCATTGCAGGATGTCATTGAAAGGCCGACAGTGACCAATATCAATGTACGCATCTTCATTTTTCCGATATAAGACAGTGCTTTCATATTGATGTTTTTTTTAAATTCTTCTTGTTTATATATGGTGTATGCAGTTTTTTGTGCCTGCAATGGGAATTTCTACTTAAGTGGGAAACTTGTATTCTGTAGTTTCCAAAGCCGTACCTCTCTTCGCACTGGTAGGAGAGTGCTTATTTTTGTTCTAAGAGAAAGAAGCGGGAAGCCCGAAGGCCTCCACACTTTTGTGTTATTGCTTTTTTATTAGTTTAAATCTACACTTTGAGAAACAACCTTGTAGCTTAAGATCTCAACCTTAGCAGCGATATAAGAGTTCTCATCATCTGTCGGTTTTTCAGGAATGATTTCCTTGTCAGGATCAGGAACAGGAGTACCGAAACCGGTGATAGAATTGATAGTCAGCTTGTAAAGGTGGTTACGTACGATACCGCAAATATTTCCATTATGTTCAATGTCGGTATAAAAGTATGTTCTACCTTCGTTCCAATATTTGAAGGTTGCGATATTTTTAAAAGAAGCATTTACTGTTTCCTGAGTTACAGGAGTTGCTATTTTTTCACCAGATACCACAGAAATCGTATAAATCTGCGGAGTCTTAGCCTTTACCTTCACAATGGCTTGCCAGTCTTTGTCGGTAACATCAGGATTACTAGTCGTATTATAAGCGAAATCCAAATTGTCTTTCTTTAAAGAAACGTATTCTTTATCCTCAGCTTCAGCTGCGTCAGGATTTGTACAAATATAGTAGTTTCTAACTTCAGCCATATTAGCAATCTGAGTTTTAAAACCGTCTTCAGTGTACAGATTCTTACGCCATTGAATTAAAGAAGCAGGCTTACCATCAATTTGCAGTTCGGCAGCTACAACCATCTTGGTGTGAGCTGTTTCAGAAGTATTTTCCAAGCAGTACTTAGCAGCTGTGGTATTGTCATTATAAGAACCATGTTCCAAAGTTCCCTCAACAGAAGTTGCCCAATAAGAACGCTTGTTATTCAAGTCATTCCACCAATTGTAAGTCCAAGAAGTTTCAATATTCTTGATCAAATAAGATTTAAGGTTCGTATTATCAAGCCACCAACCTTTAATTACTGCTGTAATAGTAGTGAGATCACCGCCATCGATCTTTTGCTCCTCATTGTTTCCTTTTACATTTTGTCCGGCAACCATATCAACTTTTGCTACAACTTTTTCCACAGGGATTTTTACCGGGTTAGGATCAGTCTTTGCTTCCTCCTCCGTCTTCTTTATGTTGCTAGCCGAAACCGGAGCACCTACAACAGGAGCACCATTAGCATCCATATATACAGAGTTTGACATCACGAAGTTACCTTCTGTAAGGATTCTGTAGTCAAAAGCCAAGTCCGCAGCTTGCAATTGAGATAATGAATACATTGTCGTTGTATTCTTAATAGGTGTAATGGGGTTCAAAATCGCTACAATAGAAGCAGGAGTTGCTGTCGGATTCTCCATAACAATTACTGGAGAAGAAGTTTCATCAATGCTTCCGCTTCCATCTTCCCAAGGATTCAACAAATCCCCTTCAATAGTAAAAGGAGTAGCACAACTGTTACCGCTGGCATCCAAGAAGAAGAAGGTGGCTGATGTTACCTTAACTTCAGCAGCTTCAGCATCCTGAAAATCACCTAAAGTTGCAGCTCTTCCGCCCCCATTTCCTGCCATGCTGAATTCTACAGCTATGTATCCATCCCCCTTCAACACTTGTCCATTGCCGCTTTCTTCTACAATGTCATCGTTTGTACAGCTTACCAATGCGGCGCATGCAAACATTCCTAGTAATAAACCCTTAATCTTCATAATCTTAAGTTTTTTAGTTTATAAATTCTTTTTCTATAATTTCTATTCTTGTTCGTCGACATTGCAAAGGTAAGTCAATATGAGGACTGGTCTTAATTGGTGTTTTCGACAAAATAGATTGGCGTCTTTGACAAAATGACTTTTAGGGACTTTTTATAGGGCATTTTCTTCAAAAGAGAAAGAAATGCCCTAGTCCGTGAAGGAATTACCACCTATATTTTTATTCATGGAAACAAAATATATTTCCGATTTAATGTATACATTTCTGATTTGTTAAATTCTTCAAGACATCATATTACCTTTGAAAAGTTCCTCCTTTTCACCCAAGCACCTTTATTTAGGGCTTATAAAGAATTGGAAGGTGTATTTCATTCAAACGTAGAGAATAAAAGCTGCTTGCTTCCACTGGAAGAAGAAAAGCGAGTGCTGAAAGAGAAAAATGGCACTTTGGACAAATTTATAATAGTCCAGAATAGATTTCATGGGCTCATCAATGAAATGCAACTCTGGTTTACACGTACGTTACGCATAAGGCAATGCATATGCATGCATAAGCCTGTGTGTACGTATGTATAGCCTCATGCTGCCGTACACACTGGGCTTGTACGGTGAACATGACTAGCTTGTTCTACAACATTAGTCATCTATGAGCTGTAAGATTTTTATGCAAAGAAACGAAAAAGAATCAGATTTGAGGGAAATTACTTCCGGAAAGCTGGACATAGCATTCATCGTAACCGGTAACAGTTGAATCAAACAATAGCTATAGCCATAAAATTCAAAATCCGGGAATAGACTCCACTACCCCGGATTTTACCTTGTGCTTTTCGCAAAGAACAAGTTTCTTCTAACATCTTTTATTGTACTGTTTGTCTAT
>ERZ791610.1129-NODE-1129-length-11622-cov-17.377712_pt1 | contig 11622 bp, 10 predicted proteins | sample MGYA00510061_ERZ791610 | MGnify/ENA primary metagenome ERZ791610 (study PRJEB30046, sample SAMN00791922) | human gut metagenome | study: EMG produced TPA metagenomics assembly of the A metagenome-wide association study of gut microbiota in type 2... | reverse complement strand
AGTTTTATATTTAAAAGAGTTGCTCAATAATAGGGCAACTCTTTTAACGTATAATGAATGTATAAAAATGTCTGTTTATTATGTGTGATAGATAAAATATATATACTTTTGCCTTCGAGTTATAATTGCTTAATAGATTAAGAAGAAATTTATGGGTAAATTTTTGCTTATATTGGGACGGGGAGTGGGTCAGGTGATGTTTCAGAATAATGCACTGTCGGGGGCATTGCTTTGGGAGACAAGACATGGAGCGGGGGAGTGTATGCCGTATTCTCTGTGTTATTATCTGTTTTTCTTCAACTTTTGGGAATGAATGTCGGGATTACTACACTGACTGCTCCGTTTGTTCTTTCTGTATGGATTACGATAGGAATACGGTATCTGTTGCTTACCCTGTTTCCTGCTAAGCAGAAAGTTGCCTGAAAAATTGTTGTGATAATAAACGGATGACTTTGAAATGACTGAAGATATAAAGAACAAGCTATTGATGTGTGCGGAAATTTATCATTGTGCCGGTTTTATAGAAAGTGATCCGGTGCAGTTCCCTCATCGTTACACACTGAAACAGGACATTGAAATTAGCGGTCTGCTGACGGCGATAATGAGTTTTGGTAATCGTAAGCAGATACGGAAGAAAGCAGAGGAGCTACATGGATTAATGGGGGATTCGCCTTACCGATATGTATTATCATGCCGTTGGAAGGACGATTTCCCTGCGGGAGTGAAGAATAGTTTTTATCGAATGCTGTCATATGATGATTTTTATGGATATTTTCAGCGTTTGTATACAGCTTACTCCTGTTTTGACAGTTTAGAGGAAGCTTTAAATGTGTATACCGGAATACCGATGGAAAAGTTATGTGCTTTTCTTGAGGTTTCTGCAAAAAGTCCACAGAAAAAACTGAATATGTTTTTGCGTTGGATGATTCGTCGGGATTCGGAAGTCGATTTTGGAATCTGGGATAGTTTCGACCAAAAAGATCTGATCGTTCCTTTAGATACACATGTTTGCCGGGTAGCTCATTATTTAAATTTGACGGATTCGGAAACTTTCTCTTTGAAGAATGCCCGTCAGATTACTGTTGCTTTGGCAGAGGTATTTCCTGATGATCCTTGTTTGGGGGATTTTGCATTGTTTGGGTTAGGAGTAAATGGGGAAATATCAATCAGTCGGTAATGTAAAAATTGATTATAACAGAAAAAGTAAGGGTTTAGGTACTTACCTTTCAGTTATTTATCAATATTTTAAGTATTATCTTACTTTTCATTCTGTAAACGTAGTTTAGGGGATCATATATTTACCAATCTATCTCCTTTATTCCCTTGCTCTGTAAGAAAGCGTTCGCTTTGCTAAAATGTTTGCAGCCAAAGAAACCATATTCCGCTGAACGGGGAGATGGATGAACAGTTGTCAATACTAGATGCTTGTTGGTATCTATCAAGGATAGTTTCTCTTTTGCGTAACTTCCCCAAAGCATGAAAACTAGATTTTCTCGTTTATCACTTAACTTTCTGATAACTGCGTCTGTGAATATTTCCCATCCCATATTTCGGTGTGAACCTGTTTCGTGTGCACGTACGGTAAGAACGGAATTCATGGGAAATACCCCTTGTGTTACCCAACGGTCCAAATTGCCGGAGGTAGGGATTGGCTTTCCCAAGTCTTGATTTATCTCTTTAAAAATATTGGCTAATGATCCGGGAATGGCTACTCCATCCGGAACGGAAAAGCAGATTCCATAATATTGTCCCGGATTGGGGTATGGATCTTGTCCTAGAATAACGACTTTGACTTTCTCGAAAGGGCAGGAATTGAATACATGGAATATTTGATGTCCGAGAGGAAGGATATGTGCCCTTTCATATTCACTTTTGACGAATGCAACCAGCTTTTCAAAGTATGGTTTATTGAATTCTTCCTGTAATTGTTGTCTCCAACTTTCTTCTATTTTGACATTCATTGGTCACTGAAAAATTGTACAATGACAAAGGTAGGCATATTGTGATAAAATATCAAGAATAAGGTTATGGCATTTCTCCATTTGACACTAATTGTGTGCTAATAAATGATAATAAACGTCTTTCTTATAAAAAAGAATGGATGTAAACGTACTTATTTAATTTATTGCATTACCTTTGTACGCAGAGTTTGAGTTACGAATTATTATCGTATAGTTCTTCTTTTAATATAATATTAGTAAGTAGTCCTCTTCTTTAATTATCCTCCTCACTCCAATTTAGTATTTATTTTAATAAAAGTTTTTAGATGAACATTTACATTGCAGGTTTAAGTTATCGCACAAATGATGCGGACTTAACAAATTTATTTGCAGAGTTTGGAGAAGTTTCTTCAGCTAAAGTTATTATGGATAGAGAAACCGGTAAGTCCAGAGGATTCGCTTTCGTGGAAATGACAAGTGATGAAGAAGGGCAAAAAGCAATAGACGAATTAAACGGCGTTGAATACGACCAAAAGGTTATTTCGGTAAGCGTTGCACGTCCTCGCGCTGAAAAACCGTCATACGGTGGAAGCCGCGGAGGTTATAGTAACTCCAGAAGATATTAATATCCGGACTTTAGGAAAGCGGAAGAATTTATATTTCTTCTGCTTTCTATAAAGTCTTTGTATCCGCCTTTATGATTTATCTGCGGAGGCTTTTATAAAAACGGATAGCCGGAAAAGAAAATCATCTAACAATTAAGTTCTGCTAATTCTCACTCCTCCGTGTAGTGCAATAAGGATATCCTAAATCCTGATCTTTTCATGTCTAAAGAAGAATTATTAGGCTTTACTACAAATTTTAAAAAATTCTATTTATGACATTTAGAGATTTAAATATAATCGAACCGATTTTAAAAGCAATTGAAGAAAAAGGATATACTGTCCCAACATCTATTCAAGAAAAAGCAATTCCTGCCGCATTGGCGAAAAGAGATATATTAGGTTGTGCGCAAACAGGAACAGGAAAGACCGCTTCGTTTGCAATTCCTATTATCCAGCATTTGCAGGCAAATAAAGAGACAGATAAACGTCGGGGTATCAAAGCGCTGATATTAACGCCTACCCGTGAGCTTGCTTTGCAAATCAGTGAGTGCATTGATGATTATTCAAAATATACCCATGTGCGTCATGGAGTTATTTTTGGTGGTGTGAATCAACGTCCTCAGATTGATATGTTACACAAAGGAATTGATATTCTAGTGGCAACTCCGGGCCGCTTGCTTGATTTGATGAATCAAGGGTATATCCATCTGGCTAATATAGAATATTTTGTGCTTGATGAGGCAGATCGTATGCTCGATATGGGTTTTATACATGATATCAAGCGAATATTGCCGAAACTTCCGAAAGAAAAGCAAACGCTGTTTTTTTCAGCAACAATGCCGGATAGTATTATTGCTTTGACAAAGTCGTTATTGAAAAATCCGGTGAAGATTTATATAACGCCGAAGTCATCAACAGTAGATTCAATCAAGCAAATTATTTATTTTGTGGAGAAGAAGGAAAAAAGCCAGCTATTAATTTCGATTCTGCAAAAGGCGGAAGACCAGTCTGTGCTCATCTTTTCACGAACAAAGCATAATGCTGATAAAATTGTTAGAATATTAGGTAAGGCAGGGATTGGAAGTCAGGCTATTCACGGAAACAAAAGCCAAGCAGCGAGACAGTCTGCATTGGGGAACTTTAAATCGGGGAAGACGAAAGTAATGGTGGCTACCGATATTGCTTCCAGGGGTATTGATATTAATGAATTGCCGTTGGTTATTAATTATGATCTTCCTGATGTTCCCGAAACTTATGTACATCGTATCGGTCGTACGGGAAGAGCTGGAAATGAAGGTACAGCACTTACGTTTTGCTCGCAGGAAGAACGGAAATTGGTTAATGACATTCAAAAATTGACAGGAAAGAAACTGAATAAAGCTGATTTTGCTATTTGAAATCAGCGAATTATAATCCTTTAAAATATAAATATTAAATTAAATATAGATTCTATGGCAAAATCCATGACAGTTGGTAAACGTGAAAATGAAAAGAAAAGACTCGCTAAACGGGAAGAAAAACTCAAGAAGAAAGAAAGCAGAAAATTATCAGGTACCAGTAGTTTCGATGATATGATTGCTTATGTAGACGAGAATGGAATGATAACTTCAATTCCGCCCACTGATGATATTAAAAAGGAGGAAATTAATCCGGATGAAATAATCATAGCAACTCCAAAGAAAGAGGAAACAGAGCCGGTAATTTTGAAAGGTCGAGTTGAATTCTTTAATGAATCGAGAGGCTTTGGCTTTATAAAGGACCTTTCAGGAGTTGATAAGTACTTTTTTCACGTGAACAATGCTGCACCAGGTATTGCCGAAAATGATATTGTGACATTCGATTTGGAACGTGGAGTGAAAGGGATGAATGCGGTTAATATTTGCTTGGAAAAGCAGTAAAACTTTATCTTTCCCAACTTGTAATTAGGAATATTCGATAAACACCATTTGGGGGTGACCTACAAAAGAGCAAGCTTTCCTTTTCAAGAGGAACTTGCTCTTTATTTTTTCTTAATATTTGATTTCTGTTTTGCTGAAAATGTGGGAGCTTGAGGAAAAAGAAAATCCTTGAAATATTTAATTTTCAAGGATTTATCAAATTTGAAGTCTTTTAAAAGTGGTGTCACCAGGAATCGAACCGGGGACACAAGGATTTTCAGTCCTTTGCTCTACCAACTGAGCTATGACACCAAGATAGTTAACTTGATTCAGTTATTTCTCTTTTGCGGTTGCAAAGGTAGTGAAACTTTTGGAATACACAAATCTTCTGGAAATAAAAAACACTGATAAAAAGTTAGTAACCTTATTATCAGTGTTATATGGAATGAAAATAATTTTGTTATATACAGAGGTTTCTTATTTCTCCTCCTTTAATGGATTCCATCCTTGTGCTTTTAATTCAAATTCTTGTCCATCGCGGGTAATCAATGCACAACCTAGTTCCGTTTTGGTGATATGACCTATGAGACGGACACCTTCCATTTGCGAAACCTTCTCGTGGTCGGCGATAGGTACGGTGAAGAGAAGTTCATAATCTTCACCTCCATTCATAGCACATGTAGTCAAATTCATATTGAATTCTTCAGCCATAACAGCTGTTTGATAATCGATAGGGATGTGTTCTTCGTAAACACGGCAGCCGACATTACTTTGTTTGCATATATGCATAAGCTCCGAAGATAGACCGTCAGAGATGTCCATCATGGAGGTCGGGACAATATTTGCAGAAGCAAGTTTCTCAATGATGTCTTTGCGGGCTTCCGGTTTTAACTGACGCTCCAATAAATATTCTTTGCCGGAGAAATCAGGTTGTATGTCCTTTTCGCCTTTCAAAACATTTTTTTCCCGTTCCAATAGTTGTAATCCCATGTAGGCGGCTCCCAAATCTCCACTGACACAAATCAAATCTGTTTCTTTAGCCCCGTTGCGGTATACAACTTTATCTTTGTCTGCATCACCAATACAGGTTATGCTGATGGTAAGTCCGGTGAGGGAAGAAGTCGTATCCCCTCCGACAATGTCGACATTGTATTGCTGACACGCAAGTCGGATACCCGAATAAAGCTCATCCATATCTTCTACGCTGAAACGCTTAGAGAGACCGAGTGATACTGTTATCTGTCGGGGAGTGCCATTCATGGCATAGATATCGGAAAAATTGACTATGGCAGCCTTATATCCTAAATGTTTCAAAGGAACGTATGTCAAGTCAAAATGTACGCCTTCCAGAAGCAGGTCTGTGGTTATCAACACCTGCTTTTCGGAAGAGTAGGAGAGAACGGCAGCGTCGTCGCCCACTCCATATTTGCTGGATTCATTTTTCAGTTCGATTCCTCCGGTGAGACGGTCTATCAGGCCGAACTCACCGAGAGATGCTATTTCAGTTCTCATATAATTCGGGATAGTTGTTTAGGCACGGTTAATAAGTTCACGCATGATTGTAGTCATTTTCGGTTGAGCGGCGTCGGCAGCTTTCTGAACTTCTTCGTGCGTTACTTCAACGATTTTCCCTTCTACTCCCAAATCGGTAATGACAGAAATACCGAATACTTTGATACCGCAATGATTGGCTACAATCACCTCCGGAACGGTGGACATGCCTACAGCGTCAGCACCGAGAATGTGGAATAGCTTATATTCGGCAGGAGTCTCAAAAGTAGGACCTTGTGTACCGATATACACTCCATGCTGAACTTTGATTCCTTTTTCTTTAGCAATCTCGTCCGCTTTACGAATCAGTTCTTTACTGTATGCTTCACTCATATCCGGGAAACGGGGACCATAAGGAATATTCTTTCCGCGAAGCGGATGTTCGGGGAAATAATTGATATGGTCAGTAATAATCATCAAGTCACCGATTTCGAAATCTGCATTGGTACCACCACTCGCATTAGATACAAACAAGGTTTTGATACCCAATTCACGCATTACACGTACAGGGAAAGTTACTTCCTTCATAGAATAACCTTCATAATAGTGGAAACGACCTTGCATGGCCATAATATCTTTATTGCCAAGTTTGCCGAAGATCAGTTTGCCACTGTGCCCTTCGACCGTAGATACCGGAAAGTTCGGGATATCCGAATAATTGATTTCATACTTCTCGGTAATTTCATTGGCCAGACTGCCAAGCCCGGTGCCAAGTATGATGGCGGTTTCGGGACTGGTATGCATCTTACCTTTCAGATAAGCTGCGGTTTCTTGTATTTTCTCTAACATAATCGATAATATGTTGGTTAAATTTATCTTGTTGATTCTGTAAAATCTCTATTTCAATAGGCAAGGCATAGATATATGGTTTTAAAGCCTCGTCCAAAGCCGGATGATTGATCAGGCGTGTCGCATCCTTCTCGGTAGTGATAATCAACCGATGTTCTCCTTTCAGTTCATTGAACCGTTCTTTGATACGCTGCATATCCCGGCTACTGAAATCGTGATGATCATTGAACTCCAATAAATCTATCTGCTTTGCACTGTCTTTCAGCTTTTCGAGGATAGAAACGGGTGAAGCGATACCGGTCATCAATAATACATTCGTATCCGTTAATGCGGATAATGGAATCTCTTTGTTCACCAAAGCCATCTCTGCATCCGTTATCTGGGCTGGAAATACCGGTTGCAGATTACCATATCGGAACGAAGAAAAGAATAACTGCTGGTAGGGATAAAGGTTCAGACGTTTTGCGATAATATTGTAATCAATGGGCTTGATATCCTGCGGACATTTGGTCACAATGACGATTTGTGCCCGGTTTTTGCCGCCGACAGGCTCACGTAACCTACCTGCGGGAAGTAATGTGTCATCACAGAATAAGCGATGATAATCTGTTAATAGGATGCTCATTCCCGGCTTGACATAACGGTGCTGGAAAGCGTCATCCAGCAGGATGACATCTATTGAAGGCTTTTCCAATGCAAGCAACTCCTCTATGCCATGACAACGTTTTTCATCGACCGCTACTGTGACGGATGGAAACTTCTGATGTATCTGGTAAGGCTCATCACCGATACTTTCTGCTGTACTTTCCGGAATGGCAAGCACATAACCTTTCGTGTGCCGTTTATATCCCCGACTCAATACAGCTACATTATATTGATTACAAAGAAGCTTTATCAGATATTCGGTGTGGGGAGTTTTTCCTGTTCCTCCTACGGCTAGATTACCTACACTGATGACAGGTATATCGAAATTCTTTGATTGGAAAAAATTCCAGTCAAAAAGCTTGTTTCTCACCCTTACCGCCATTCCATAGAGCCAGGAGGCAGGATAAAGCCATTTATGTATCTTGATAAAGTGATCGTCCATGTTTGCGCTTTATTTAATATTCAGTTCAAACGGAACACGTGCCTGAATCATAGATTGTTCTTTCAGGTTCGTTAGCAGACCGAATTGCCGGTAATATTCGCCTAACTTACTTTTCAGTAATTGTGATTCTACGTAATTAGTCGGCTTCGTATCAAGCAGAGAAGACAATACGTCTTTTTTCTCCGGATAAGACACAATGGTGTATCCTCCGACTCCGGCTTTGGCAACAGCAATCTCCAATGCTTTATCGATTCCCCCCAATTCATCTACTAATCCCAGTTCTTTGGCGGCCTCACCTGTCCATACACGACCTTCAGCGATCTTTTCTATTGCCTCTTTGGTTGTATGGCGTCCTTCGGCACATCGGGTTATGAAAGTGTCGTATCCTTCGGCTACCATCATTTGGAGCAATGCTTTTTCACCTTCGCTGAACGGACGCATGATATTGCCGAAATCCGCATATTTATTCGTTTTCACTACATCATAGCTTAAACCGATTTTATCGGTCAATTCTTTTACATTGGGAACCATACCGAAGATTCCGATGGAACCGGTCAGCGTTGTTGGCTCTGCTACGATTGTGTCGGCACCACAAGAAATGTAATAGCCTCCTGATGCGGCATAGTCACTCATGGAAACAATTACCGGCTTCTTTGTTTTCAGTTCTTTCACCGCATACCAGATTTGCTCGGAAGCAAAAGCACTGCCACCCGGTGAATTGACGCGGAGAACAACGGCTTTCACATCATCATTTTCTTTCAGCTTGCGAAGGTCGCGAATGACTTTGGAGCCGACAATACCCTCTTCTGAAGTTGCAGAGCCCGGATAATCTGTAATTTCACCACTGGCATAATAAACAGCTATAATATTCCCGCTTTTATCTTTCGGTACATTTTTCCTTACGTTTATCATATCACCCAATCCTAATAAAGAAAGATTGTCGTCTTCGTCCATATCTACCAACCTTTTAAGGTAATCGCGTACATCATTGCGATAAACCAACGTATCGGCCAATCCACATCTGACGCTCTCTTCTGCCGGATAGAACATTAACATACGGTCGGCATAGGCATTTAATGAATCTATGGGAATATTTCGGGAAGCGGAAACGCCTTCGGTAACTTGGCTCCAGATAGAATTGATAAATGCCGTGACCTGTTCACGGTTAGCCGGACTCATCTCTGTAGCGGTGAACGGCTCTACGGCGGATTTGTATGTTCCTACCTTGAATACTTGCATTTCTACTCCAATTTTCTGCAATAAGTCTTTGTAGAACAAAGGGGTGGAGGCAATACCCCGCCATTCAATCATTCCTTTAGGATTTAGCAGAACCTTGTCGGCTGCACTGGAAAGATAATAAAGCCCTTGAGTGTAAGAGTCGGCATAAGCGATGACAAATTTGCCACTTTCCTTGAAGTCGAGCAGCGCATTACGAATCTCTTGTAGAGAAGCGTATGATGTCCCCAACGAATTTGCCTGCAGATAAATCCCTTTGATATCCTCATTTTCTTTAGCTTTCTTGATAGACGAAAGAATGTCGTCCAGTCCATACGTGTTGGAATCGTCGTTGAACAACTGTGATAAAATGCCTAGTGGGTCTTCTTGTGTGCGTTCCACCAACGTTCCGTTCAGGTCGAGTATCATAACGGAGTTCTTTTTGACTATCGTTTCCGTATCCGAAGCAGCCATGATACCAAACAGCGTTACCATGCTGATTATAAATAATACAATACTTGACAAAATGATACCTGTCACTGTGGCAAGTGTAAATTTCAAGAAATCTTTCATTATACTAATTGTTTTTTCGCCAGCTTGTTATTAAGCTAACAAAGATAAATAATTGAGTTGATATTTATTCAATAAGTCGTGCGAATTTTTGTTTTATCACAATGAATCTGTATAAATCGGAGTTTCTATCCTTTGAAATTTAAGTATATTTGTCTGTATCCTGTCTTCCTAAATGGGAATAATTCTTTATTTTTGCAACATTACTTTTAATGCGACATTAACTTAACATTATATTTACCATGAAAAGAAAAGCACCCTTTATGGCTATAGCTTTAACAAGCTTGTTTTTGTATTCTTGTACACCAACAGAAAAACAGGAAGTCAAGGATTATACTCAGTACGTTAATACTTTTATTGGTGCCGCTGATAATGGGCATACCTTTCCCGGAGCCTGTTGCCCTTTCGGAATGATACAGACTAGCCCCGTGACGGGAGCAGTCGGTTGGCGGTACTGTTCGGAATATGTTTATGAAGATTCTCTGGCATGGGGATTTACACAGACACATCTGAATGGAACCGGATGTATGGACTTGGGAGACATTCTCGTCATGCCGGTAACGGGTACACGTACTCGTGCATGGGATGCTTATCGTAGCCGCTTCTCTAAAGATAAGGAAGCTGCTACTCCGGGTTATTATACAGTTGAACTTTCCGATCCTCAAGTGAAAGCGGAGCTGACCGCTTCTATCCATGCAGCCCTTCACCGTTATACTTATCATAAAGCCGATTCCGCTTCTATTCTGATAGACTTGCAGCATGGTCCTGCATGGAGAGAAGAACAATATCACTCACAGGTCAACAGTTGTGAAGTAAACTGGGAAGATGCGCAGACACTGACCGGGTACGTCAATAACACAGTATGGGTGGATCAGGATTATTTCTTTATCATGAAATTCAATCGTCCGGTAGTCGATTCGCTTTACCTGCCGATGGGAAAGACAGAAAAAGGAAAACGCATCATTGCGACTTTCGATATGCAACCGGGAGATGAGCTGATGATGAAAGTAGCCCTTTCCACTACCGGTATAGAAGGTGCCAGAAAGAACTTGGAGGCGGAAATTCCCGCTTGGGATTTTGAGGGAGTGAAAACTGCCGCTCATGATGAATGGAATAATTATTTGAGTCGTATTGACATAGACGGTACGGATGATGAAAAGACAAATTTCTACACCTGTTTCTATCATGCATTGATTCAGCCTAACCAGATTTCGGATGTAGACGGTATGTATCGCAACGCTGCCGATTCAATAGTAAAAGCGGGAACGGGTGCTTTCTATTCTACCTTCTCTTTGTGGGATACCTATCGTGCTGCCCATCCGTTCTATACATTAGTGATCCCCGAACGTGTGGATGGTTTTGTCAATTCGTTGATCGAACAAGGTGAAGTGCAGGGTTTCTTGCCTATTTGGGGATTATGGGGTAAAGAGAATTTCTGTATGATTGGTAATCATGGTGTATCAGTCATTGCCGAAGCCTATCGTAAAGGATTCCGTGGCTTTGATGCTGAACGTGCTTTCAATATAATAAAGAAGACGCAGACGGTGTCTCATCCGTTGAAATCCAATTGGGAAGTTTATACAAGATATGGCTATTTCCCGACAGACCTGATAAAAGCTGAATCTGTATCTTCTACTTTAGAGTCGGTATATGATGATTATGCAGCTGCCGATATGGCACGTCGTATGGGTAAAGAGGAAGATGCGGCATATTTTGCAAAGCGTGCTGATTATTATAAAAATTTGTTCGATCCGCAGACGAAGTTCATGCGTCCCCGTAAGGCTGACGGAACTTGGAAGGCTCCATTTAATCCAAGTGCGTTAGGACATTCTGAAAGTATCGGTGGAGATTATACAGAAGGAAATGCATGGCAATATACTTGGCATGTACAACATGATGTACCGGGACTGATCAGTTTGTTTGGTGGTGAAGTGCCTTTCCTGAATAAGTTAGATTCATTGTTTACCGTTAAGTTGGAAGGCGAAAGT
>ERZ791610.1128-NODE-1128-length-11623-cov-2.553942_pt1 | contig 11623 bp, 8 predicted proteins | sample MGYA00510061_ERZ791610 | MGnify/ENA primary metagenome ERZ791610 (study PRJEB30046, sample SAMN00791922) | human gut metagenome | study: EMG produced TPA metagenomics assembly of the A metagenome-wide association study of gut microbiota in type 2... | reverse complement strand
AGCGTTCATTTTGGTATTCAGATCATTTAAATCAATATTCGGTGACAAGCGAATCTCTTTCAGCTCAACCACTTTCTGTTTCTTTTTGGCTTCTTTTTCTTTTCTTGCCAGTTCATAACGATACTTACCGTAATCGATAATCTTGCAGACAGGTGGTTTTGCAGTTGGAGCGATTTTAACTAAGTCAAGTTCTGCTTCCTCAGCAAGCTTCATAGCTTCTCTCGCTGACATAATGCCAAGCTGTTCTCCGTTTTCTCCGATCAGACGAACTTCTCTGTCTCTGATCTGTTCATTAATCATTAACTCGCTAATGGTATTGCACCTCCAAAATAATTTTTCATGCTTCCACATAAAAAAAGTGGATAGGCAGACTATCCACAATCAATCAAATACGCATATGCGATGTTTGAGGTATTAGACCATGAGACACTGTAAATTTGTGCTCCGGTGAGAGTGGATACTCTACTTTGTTTTCAACAACTCTGATAATATAACATACACACACTTGTTTCGTCAAGTATATTTTTTACAGTTTGTAAATTTTTTCTGTATCTTTTTACTTTTTCCTATATGCCTCATATCCACAAATCAGTATACCGATCATAAGAATAAAAGTAGAAATCAAAAACGGAATCAATACATTATTTGCCCTAAGAGATATCATGAAACCACTTCGATCATTTACAGTACACGGATTTATAACTGCGTATACAAAACAGGTAAATGAATAGATAAATCCAATGACAGATAGAATTATACCAAAAATAAATTTTTTCAAATTTGTCCCCCTTTCAGCATTCATCCATAATTATTTGCAAATTTTTTTATTGTTTAGTACACTCTTCTTATACCAAACGATATGATATATATTATTTTATCACTTTTCAAAATATCAGTAAATAAAATGATAATAAAAAATACGTCAATTTTGTAGTTAAAACGATACTCATCATTCACAGGGAAATTATAAAAGAAAGGCATAAACTATGAATCACAGAATTGTCGACTTACATGTACATTCCACCGAATCCGATGGAACTTTTTCACCCACAGAACTGGTAACTGAAGCAAAACGCACCGGTCTGTCTGCGTTTGCACTCACCGACCACGACACCTGCTCAGGTGTCAGCAAAGCAATGCCCTGCGCTGCTTCTGCCGGAATCGAACTGATACCGGGCATTGAACTCTCCACCGATTATCACGGAAAAGAAGTCCATATCGTAGGGTTATATATTGATATGGAAAATGAGCAGCTTCTGAAAAAGACAGCCGAATACCGGAAATGCCGCAGTGAGCGCAATGCACTTATGGTGGAGGCACTTCAGAAGGAAGGGCTTTCCATTACGATGGAAGAACTGGTGGCTGAAAATCCGGACTGCGTCATTACACGCGCCAACATTGCACGTTTCCTGTATGAACATGGCCAGATCAAGAGTGTCCGCGAAGCCTTTGACCGCTATATCGGCGACCACTGCAAATGCTATGTCGGCAGATTGAAAGTCGCTTCCACCGATGCCGTGTGTCTCATCAAAGAAGCCGGAGGTACTGCCATTTTAGCTCACCCTCTGCTCTACGGTCTGAGTAACACCAATCTCCAGAAAATGATCGACGAGCTGAAACCGGCGGGACTTGACGGGTTAGAAGCAATCTACTCCACCTACACCACCGGAGAAGAACAGCAGATGAAACGTCTTGCAAGGGAAAACGGACTGCTTATCAGCGGCGGCTCTGATTTCCACGGCTCAAACAAACCGGATATCACTCTTGGCAGAGGACGGGGACATCTGTATATTCCTTACTCTGTACTTACTGATATAAAAAACCATAGATTTTAATTAATTCCTGTTTCCAATACCACTCTGGTATATCCTTCAAATCACATTTTCCTATATCCTTAAAATATTGATTCCTCACATGTCGTACAATCTCAGCATGTGAGGTTTCTCCTGTAAGAAGTAAATGTTTTGTAATCTGATACCATCCAGGTGCTTTTACGAACAACTTTTCATCTTCCATACTCTTTAATGTTACATTTACATCATAGGGCAGACTGAAAAATTCCTGTTTCCAAATGCCATCTTCCCCATGAAGTATCATAAATTGTGTCTTTCCACCACTATGAAGAGGAACCCCTACAGCTCCCGGATTTACAATCAATATTCCTTTTCTCTCATATTGCATTTCTTTTGAAATAGGCATATTTTCGAAAAAATCAATATTTTTGTCTGATAGGCGTTCATAATTGTAGTTTAACATACCGGTAGTCGTTGAACCTGTTGCCCATACTTCATTGGCATTTTTCCTATGATTGATCCAATATTCCTCTTTGTTTCCACGAACAAACGTGCAAGGATACTTCGTCTGAATTTCATGCAACAGACATAATGTTTCCTGTGGATTTGCCATGTCACCCAAATAGTCTCCTAGAAAAATATATTCTGTAACGCCTTGCTTCTCAGCCTCTTCATAACAGGTTTTAAATGCTTCTATATTGCTATGTATATCAGCCATTACTGCAATTTTCATACTTAGTTTATCCGCTTTTCTATAAAATAAACTTCTCGATCACTTCCGCGATTGCATCATGATTGTTATCATTTTCCGTGACATAATCAGCGGCTTTCTTGATATCATCGATCCCGTTCTTCATAGCGATACCAATATGTGCGGATTGGATCATCGGTATGTCGTTCTGCTCATCTCCGATCGCAACCGTGCTGGTATGTGGAATATTTAACAATTTTACCAGATACTGTGCGCCGGTTCCTTTGTCCGTGTCGACCGGACAATACTCCAGATACTCTTTACAGGAGAAAAAGGAGTTGCATTTTCCTTTTGCCCAGGCGGCATTGGCTTTCTGGAAACGTTTTAACTTTCCATCATCCTCCAGATGGATCAGAATAACCTTCTGCGGTTCCGAATCCAGACAATCTGAAATTCTTCTTGTGAGTTTGTAGGTCATATGGGAGCGCTCCACATAGTAATCCAGTTCCTTTGTGTGCCGTTTTGTCACAATGTCCACGGTATTGTAAGTCTGTACATAGATGCCGGCTTTATGCGCCCGGTCAAAAATCTCCTGCGTGACCTCGATTGGAAGTGAACTTTTATGAAGCACCCGGTCCGCTGCGCAGTCATAGACCACTGCCCCATTAAAGGCGATCATATAGCATCCCGGACTGGTCAGTCCAAGATTCTTTGCAACAATCCTGCCCGACTCTACCGGTCTTCCGGTTGCAAGAACAAAATAGTGTCCACGCTCTAACATTTTCTGTATTGCAGCCCGGTTCTTTTCAGAAATCGACTTATCATCACACAATAATGTATGATCCAGATCCGCAAATAAAATTTTATTATTCATAGCCATCCTCCCTCACAACATAACTGCTCTTTCGTACTTCTATTTATTCTACAGGTTCTGCCGGGATAAACACTCTTCCCTGATATCCATGAGATGGTTTCGAAACATTTTCCATTGCCTCCCTGCAGAAAACATCCTGAGATGACAACGCAATCTTTCCGCGTCTGTCTACCTTCTCGTAATTGCCGTCAGCATGCAGCACATGTGCCTTTAAAGTGTCTGCCAGTTCCACATCCAGAATATGTCTGACGCGCTTTTTCAGTTCATCATCTAATACCGGGAATAAAATCTCCACTCGTCTGTCTAAGTTACGCGGCATCCAGTCGGCACTTCCCATGTAAAGTTCTTCTTCTCCATCATTGAAGAAATAGAAGATCCGGCTGTGCTCTAAGAAATTTCCAACGATCGAACGGACTTCAATATTCTCGCTCACCCCTGGGATTCCGACTTTTAAGCAGCAGATTCCACGGACGATCAGCTGGATCTTAACACCTGCTGCAGACGCTTCATAAAGGGATTCAATGATTCCCGGATCACAGAGCGAATTCATTTTTGCAATGATCTTTGCAGGTTTTCCCTCTTTTGCATGCTTCGTCTCACGGCGGATCAGTTTTGTGAACTTCGTGCGCAGCCAGATCGGTGCAACTGCAAGCTCGTTCCATGACAGCGGTTCGGAATAACCGGATAACATATTAAATACTGCCGTCGCGTCCTCTCCGATTGCTCCGTCGCAGGTGAAAATACCACAGTCTGTATATAATTTTGCGGTAGAATCGTTATAATTTCCGGTTCCAAGGTGCACATAACGGCGGATTCCGTCTTCCTCCCTACGCACAACCAATGCGATTTTACTATGTGTTTTTAGTCCAACCAAACCGTAAATAACATGACAGCCTGCCTGCTCTAATTTTTTCGCCCAGACAATGTTGTTTTCCTCGTCAAATCTTGCTTTTAACTCAACCAAAACAGAAACCTGTTTTCCATTCTCAGCCGCCTGCGCAAGTGATGCAATGATCGGTGAATTGCCGCTGACACGGTAAAGTGTCTGCTTGATTGCAAGCACATCAGGATCTACGGATGCCTGACGTATAAAGTCAACGACCGGATCAAAGGTCTGATATGGATGATGAAGCAGGATATCACCCTTCCGAATCTCATCAAAAATATTTTCGCCCGGTATGATCTCCGGTACACGCTGCGGTGTATATGGCTCATTTCTCAGATCATCACAGCCCTCTAAGCCATACATTTTCATTAAAAAAGTAAGATCGATCGGTCCGTTGATCTGGAAAATATCCTGTTCTGCTACTTTTAATTCATCTTTTAAGAAGTTTAACAGCTTTTTGTCAATGCCATCTTCTACTTCCAGACGGATAACCTCGCCCCACTGACGCATTTTTAACTGTTTCTGAATCTCTTTTAGCAGGTCCGCCGCTTCATCCTCATCAATCGACAGATCGGCATTTCGCATAACACGGTAAGGATATGCGCAGAGTACATCGTAGTTTAAAAACAGTTTATCAATATTCCGCTCAATGACCTGCTCCAATAAAATGAAGGTCTTTTCATTTCCATCTTCCGAAGGGATATGTACCAGGCGTGGCAACACGCTTGGAACCTGGACGGTTGCAAATTCAATTTCCTCTTTTTCTGCTTTTCCTTTTTTCTTGGAAAGAAGTGCTGCAATGTTCAATGTCTTGTTCCGGATCAGTGGAAATGGTCTTGAGGCATCCACCGCCATCGGGGTGAGTACCGGATATACATTGTCTTCAAAATAGCGGTCCACAAACGCAGCCTGTGACTCACTCAGATCTTCAAACGCATCTATCACAACGATCCCATGCTGGTGCATAAGCGGTACAAGAGAACGGTTATAGGTATTGTACTGAAGTGTGACAAGCTCTCTTGTGCGCTCATTGATCTTCTCTAACTGTTCTGATGCTGACATTCCGGCAATGTCTTTTTTCTTATAATTGGCGTGTACCATATCCTTCAGGGATGCAACACGCACCATGAAAAATTCGTCCAGATTTGACGAAGTGATACTGACAAACTTTAATCGTTCCAGAAGCGGAATGGATTTATCTCTCGCCTCGTTTAATACACGGTGATTAAATTTCAGCCAGCTCAATTCCCTGTTTTCATAATATTCCGGTTTTTTAAAATCCTGTTCTTTCTCCATAAGATAAACCTAGCCTTTCCATTGGTTGTCTGTCAGCCGTAGACTCTCTTTTCTTTGATCACCGGCTTTATACTGAATACATTTTCAAAGTATGCCGTTTTGGCATCAAACAGTGCTTTTTCCAAAGCAATATCATCCATTGTCTCAATTGTGATCACAAGCTCTCTTCCCTTGACCGCCGCCTTCACATTCTTAAACTTCTGCTTGTGGCTCCGGTCCATTGCATTGGAGACACGAAGGATTGCAGAAAGTTTTGCAACGGACAGATAACTGTCATGATCCAGTTTATCTGCGAGATCTTCATAGTCAGGAAGCGACCATGTATTATATAATACTGTGTTTGCAACAATCTCACGCTCTTTGTGTGTCAGTCCGATGATCTCGGAAGCCATAATAATATCATAGGAGCAGGACGGACCGTTGGCAAAACTGATATATTTTCCGCAGTCATGTAAAATGGCAGCCACCTGCAAAAGCAGCCGTTCTCTTCTGCCAAGTCCATGTACTTTTTTCATCGTATCAAAAATAAGGGTTGCCATCTGCGTCAGTGCATCAATATGTGGGGTGTAACTCATGTAACGCTCGGAAAGATTTCTTGCGGCAGATAAGACATCAGCCTCAAAATCATGTTCCACCCGGATCATATTATTCTTCTGTGCATAGTGGAATGCGATACCATCGCTGACATTCGTTCCCGGTGCCCAGAGACTCTCTGCGCCGATGCTCTCCGCCATGCATTTAAAGATCATCATATATGGAATGACAAGCGCATCACTCTCATTCGAAAGGTTCAATTCCTCTGAGATTTCCTCTAATGTCTTCTCATCCAGCTTTCTGATGTACTTTAAGAACTTTGCTGCCTCTATGGTATTGTCTTCCTTGTTTTTTTCTACTTTTCTGCTGATCTCTGATATATAATCACCAATGATGATCAGGTATTTGATCTTCGTCTCCTGAAGATACATAGCTTTAAAAACTTCAAGTTCCTTGTCAACAAGTTCTTCTACCTGAAGTTCATACTGTGCCAGATTGTTACTTTTTCTTGCCAGCTGCTCCCTCATACGCATGGTGCCGAGTGCCAGATGCTGTGTTGTGACTACTTTTCCCTTTGAGAATACCGTGATCTGCATACCGCCGCCTCCGGCATCCACAACTGCTGCACCTTTCTGGATCATACGCTCAAAATCTTCCCGCATGGCAACCGATTTATAACTGATAAAGCGATGCTCAGAATTACTTAAAACTTTTACGAGAAGTCCTGTCCGGATGCGGATCTGGTCTAAGATAAAAAGTTCATTTTCAGCGTTTCTCAGGGCTGCGGCAGCATATGCTTCGTAGCTGTCCACCCGGTAGCCGTCCATGATCTTTTTGTACTCGGCAAGCGTATCACACAGCGCCTCCACAAGTTCATATCCGATACTTCCCTTGGAATATGCATCTCTTCCGAGCTCGATCCTGCTCCGGATATAGTCGATGTCACGGATTTTCTTCTTTCCTGAAATCTCAAATATTTTAATACTTACTTCATAAGAACCGATATAAATTGCTGCGAATGTATGGATCACCAGATGTCTGCCTCCTCATTTCTTTTGTATATCTCTATTATACCAATTTTTTATTCTTTTCCAAGTAAATAGTTGATAAATTGCTGTGCCGTCCTGCCGGATAATCCGCCGTGGGAAAGCTCCCATTTATTGGCCTCAGCAAGCAAAGTGTCCTCATCCATGGAAACCTGATATTTTTCTGCAAGTACTTTGACAATATTCTGGAATTCCTTCTTATTCGGTGCGCCAAAGTAGATGGAAACACCAAATCTTGCATACAGGGATAATTTTTCCTGTACAGTATCGGAAGTATGCATATCCTCACGCACTTCCTCTTTATCCGAAAATGTTTCACGGATCAGGTGGCGTCTGTTGGAGGTTGCATAGATCAGTACGTTGTCCGGTTTTTTCTCAAGACCGCCCTCGATCACTGCCTTCAGATATTTATATTCGATCTCAAACTCTTCAAAAGAGAGATCGTCCATGTAAATAATGAACTTGTAATTGCGGTTTTTGATCTGTGCGATAACATCATTCAGATCACAGAACTGGTGCTTGTACACTTCGATCAGACGTAAACCTCTATCATAGTACTGGTTTGCAATGGCCTTGATACTGGTGGATTTTCCAGTTCCGGCATCTCCATATAACAGACAGTTATTTGCCTGCTTTCCGTTGACAAATGCTTCCGTATTGTCGATGAGTTTCTGTTTTGCAAGCTCATAGCCGACCAGATCGTCTAATTTCACATGGGCAATATTTGTGATCGGCACGATCTCCACATCTCCCTTTTCCCTGTGCTGAATGCGGAATGCCTTGTGAAGTCCTAGTTTGCCAACGCCAAAATCTTTATAAAATGCCGTCACTGCATCTTTAAATCCGGACACATCTGTGGAAGCTTCCAGATTTAACTTCAACTCATTGATGCGCTCCTTGATCCTCTTATTAAAAATCTTTCCACTCCCTGTCATGCTCTGATAATCAGTGATGGCATCCATACAGTCCATCTCAAAATAAGAGGCAAGTTTTCCAAAATCAAAATCAAACAGCGATTTGATGATCTCAAAGTCATGCAATACGATCTGATTGACAGAGCCCTCCACTTCGCCGCGGATCTCACAGGCTTTGCTGTAAGCATTCTCATTATTTACAAGAAGGAATGCCAGAAAACTGTGCCACAGATTCCCCTCAAAGCCATGACTCACTGCCAGTTCCATTAACTGGTTCAAACTCTCATACAATAGAGACTCCACATCCTCTTTATTATAATATTCATTTTCATAATTCTCCATGATCCAGGTCATGTTATAAAATAATTTTCCATTTTCAAAATCTTTATATAAAATTAAATTCTTTGGACTTTTCATCAGTTTATTCATTCCCTTCTGCACTCACATAATTGCCAAGTATTTTCAAACGGATCGTCTCCTCTGTCAGCCCCCGCAGCGCATTCTGTACGGCTGCATCATTGAGGTTTCCCTCAATGTCAACAAAGAAGCGGTACTCCCACGCTTTTCCCTGCACCGGTCTGGACTCGATCTTGTTCATGTTGATTCCGTTGTAGATAAAATGGGACAGCTTATGGTACAGCGAACCGCTCTCATGCGGAACTTCAAAAGAGATACTGATCTTATTGGCTCTCGATTCAAAAATCTTCTTGTTCGCCACAATGATAAACTTTGTGTAATTGTTTTTATTGTTCTGGATCGCCTTGTCGAGCACTTTCAGACCATAAATGTCCGCAGTCAGGGTGCTTGCGATCGCTGCCTTGTTCTTTTTTCCATCCTCTTTGATCTTCTGGGCAGACATTGCCGTATTTTTCAGACTGTGTTTTTCCCAGTCTCTGTGGCTCTCAAGGTATTTTGAGCACTGCATCAGCGCCTGAGGGTGGGAATAAATGTCGGTGATATCGTCCATGTCTGCTTCCGGCAGACCTAAAAGAGCATGGTCGATACGGATGATCTGCTCTCCCACGATATAATTATTGTATTCCACCATAAGATCATAGTTCTCGGAAACGATTCCGGCGGATGAATTCTCAATAGGGAATACAGCGTAATCGGCCTCTCCGTTTTGGATGGCTTCCATCGCATCCCGCCACGTATCCACATGATAACTGTCCGCATTCTCCCCGAAATACTCATTCAGCGCAAGCTGGGAATATGCGCCTTCCGTTCCCTGAAATACGATTTTAGCATTTTTGTAATTCAGATGATCTACTTCTTTAAAATCGGTTTTTTCCGTCTGTCCATGTTCTGTCAGAAGCTGATACTGACGCTTCCGGCTCATGGACATGATCTGCTCGAACAGTTCACGGATACCATGTTTTAAAAATGGCGTAGTTCCTTTTCTGCTCAATGTTTCCAACTTGGAAACCTCACGCTGCTTGTCAAATACTTTCTTTCCTACAGCAATTTTATATTCAGCAACTTCCTCAGAAATTGCCATTCTGCGTTCATACAGATCTACGATCTGACTGTCGATCTGATCGATCTCATCTCTTAGTTCCAATAAATCTCTCATAATAAATCCAAGCCTTTCCATTTATTATTTATAATATATTACATTCACAGTTTGCTTGCAAGAGAACACTTGCGTCATGGTATACAGAAATGCTATACTTTTTATAGATAAAGATTATAAATCAAAGAGGTGATTTACTTATGAAAAAAATTTGGAAATGGCTGCTTTTTGTGTTGGTGATCCTTCTTGCTGCCGGGTGTGTTTTCCTCTACCGGTACATAAACCGCATTCGGTATAATGACGGTTATGTCAACGGCAACACTGCGGGAAATCTGTATAACGAAGGATATTTCTGTGAAAAAGATGGTATTGTCTACTTTGCCAACCCTGCCGACAACTACTGTCTGTACTCCATGAACCCGGACGGCACAAACATCAAAAAGTTAGAGGATCAGAGTGTCAGCTACATCAACGTGGATGACCACTACATTTATTACTGTAAACTTAAGGGAAAAAGCGCTGATTCGTTTTCCTTCCTCCCGGTCAATACCAACAGCTTATGCCGGCTGGACATTGACGGAAAAGGAAAACCTGAAATTTTAGATGATGATCCGTGTATGTATGCTTCCCTGGTTGGAAATTATCTGTACTATCTGCATTATGATACCACTGATGCAACCACGCTGTACAAAGTCAAAATTGATGGCAAGGAAAAAGAGCAGGTAGAAAAACAGTCCTACTTTACCGCAAGTACCGATGGACAATATATTTATTATAACGGACTGACAGACAATCATAATATCTATGAGATGGACACTTCCAATGACCACGCAAAAGTCATCTATGAGGGGAACTGCTGGATGCCGGTGAAAGACGGAAACAATCTTTATTTTATGGACTGTGAAAACGATTACCGCATTGCCAAAGTCGATCTGACAAATGGTGAAAAAACGCTGGTCACGGACTGCCGTGTCGACTGCTATAATGTCACAGGCGATAAAATCTTTTTTCAGAAAAATGATAAGACAAATCCGGCCATCTGTTGTATTAATACAGATGGAAGCAATTATCAGGAATTAAAAGAAGGCAACTACACTGCCATTAATGTAACTTCCACTTATGTCTATTTTAAAGATTTTACGACCAAAACCCCTTATTATACATCTGTTGCTGCCCCGGGCAATGTACAGATTTTCAATCCGTAAGCAGGCGTTGTTACAATGCAATTTTTTACAAAAAAAGAAACGTCAGGAAACTTCATTTTTTCCTGGCGTTTCTTTATCCCGCAAAACAAATATTTATGCAAAATCAAATAACGACAACTGATTGGACTCCGGCATATCGCCCAGCAGTCCAAGATCTGCCATAAGATCAATGGTAGATTTCGTCACCTTGGTTCTCTGGCGGAAATCATCTTTGGATAAGAATTTTCCGTCTTTTGCTGCCTCCGCAACCGCAATTGCAGCATTGTCACCCATACCTTCAATGGTATTTAACGCCGGCATAAGCTTTCCGTCGATGATCTGGAAACGGTCCGGCAATGCACGGTAAATATCAATTGGCGTAAAATCAAAACCTCTCGCATACATCTCCTGCACGATCCGCATATCACGGTAGACATCCTGCTCTTTTTTGGAAAGAGAGTCTTTTCTTCTTGTGTAATCCTTATAAAAATATTCCAGACGCTCTTTTCCCTGACACATGATCTCATAGTTGAAACCGGTCGCACGAATGGAAAAATATGCTGCATAATAGGCGAGTGGATAAAAAACTTTACAGTATGCGATACGCCACGCCATCATAACGTAGGCAGCCGCATGTGCTTTCGGGAACATATACTTGATCTTTAAACACGAATCAATATACCATTCCGGTACATTATGTGCCCGCATCTCTTCCTTCCATTCTTCCTTTAATCCCTTACCTTTTCGAACAGACTCCATAATGGTAAAGGACTGCTCACTGTCAAGTCCCATACTGATCAGATAAATCATAATATCATCACGGGTACAGATTGCAGTAGAAATCGTTGCAATCCCCTGCTCAATTAAAGTCTGTGCATTTCCCAACAACACA
>ERZ791610.1123-NODE-1123-length-11703-cov-1.742359_pt1 | contig 11703 bp, 6 predicted proteins | sample MGYA00510061_ERZ791610 | MGnify/ENA primary metagenome ERZ791610 (study PRJEB30046, sample SAMN00791922) | human gut metagenome | study: EMG produced TPA metagenomics assembly of the A metagenome-wide association study of gut microbiota in type 2... | reverse complement strand
GAATCACGATGATAGGACGATTGCAATTTTATACTAAATATGGCTAAAACAATAAAACTGATAGCGGAAGATGGTTCCTCTATTGAGTTCCTGGATGATGTTATTGGATCCGGGGCGATGAAGGATGTGTATTTTAGCACAGATAAATCGTATGTCGTTGGTTTTTTTAGAGTACCACAGGATGCCAATGCGCTAGATCGTCTTCATAATATAACGGGTATTTATCGTGAGAAAATTTTTAATCAGGATGGTGGCGCCTATTGGGAAGATCTTTTTTGTTGGCCAACAAAAATTGTAAAATGGGGTGATAAGGTTGGTATTGTATGTCCTAGTTACAAAAAGCATTTCTTTTTTGAATCTGGAAATTTTAAAGGTAAGGAGAAAGAGGGGAAGTGGTTTGCTTCTGCGAAGTTACGCAATAAATTTCTGCCGGCATCGGAAAAAGGAACGTGGCTACATCATTTCCAAATGTGTATTCGGATTGCCCGTGCAGTTAAAAGGCTGCATGCAGCTGGACTTGCTCATTCGGATCTTTCATACAAAAATGTTCTAGTTGACCCTTCCAGTGGTAGAGCGGCAATTATTGATATCGATGGTTTGGTTGTACCTGGAAAATATCCCCCTGATGTTGTAGGGACACCTGATTTTATTGCTCCCGAAGTACTTCAGACTCGTTCTCTTCCTTTACAGTCTCCTCAGAAGTCGCTTCCAAGCATCAAGACTGATCGCCATGCTCTTGCTGTGTTGATATATATGTATCTGCTTTATCGTCATCCTTTAAGAGGAGGAAAGGTTAATCACGTGGATACGGCTAAGGATGAAGAAATCTCCATGGGAGAAAAAGCGTTATTTATTGAAAATCCTACCGATAGAAGCAATCTTCCTAAAGTTGATCAACTGGATAAAAGCGAGCTACCTCAGGGAGATGTAACCAAAATGCCGTATACAATTTGCGGCCCCTATCTGAAAGATCTGTTTGATAGAGCATTTATTGTTGGCCTTCATAATCCCGAGAAACGTCCTACTGCTGACGAGTGGGAGCATGCGCTTATAAAAACGACGGATTTGATGCAACCATGCCAAAATCCACAATGTGAAGCCAAATGGTTTGTTTTTGATAATTCTACATCGCCTTGCTGTCCTTTTTGTGGAAGGCAATACAAGGGAATTCTTCCCGTCCTGAATTTTTATTGTTCTTCGAGAAAAGGAGGATCGTATCTTCCCGAAAATTATAGACTTATGGTGTATGATAAGCAGTCTCTCTATATGTGGCACGTCAACCGATTCGTGTCTGCTAACGAGAAAACGAAGGCAGAAGATAAGGTTCCGGTTGCTGATTTTCATTTTTTTAATAACGAGTGGATTCTTATAAATCGTAAACTTGATAGTCTTATTGATACGGATGCAAATAGAAAAATTGGGATTGGAGAGTATGTGGCTTTGACGGACGGAAAGAAAATTTTGCTTTCCCAAAATGATGGGGGGCGGTTGATTGTGGTTCAATTAGTTAAAAATTAGTTTATCAATAAAAATTTATTATATGAAAAACAAACATAGTTATTCGGGTCTTAGCGATAAAGAAGTACTTGTGAGCCGTGAACAGCACGGATGCAATATTATCACTCCTCGCGAAAAGGAGGCGTTATGGAAACGGTTTCTCGAAAAATTCGGGGATCCTTTAATTATTATTCTTTTAGTAGCTGGGACATTATCCATTGGGGTATCATGTTATGAATACTTCATGTTAGATAAGGGCTTTTCGATCTTTTTTGAGCCAATGGGTATTTTTATCGCGATACTTTTGGCAACGGGACTTGCTTTTATTTTTGAGATCAAGGCTGATAAAGAATTTACATTGCTCAATAAAATAAATGATGACGAGTTGGTTCAGGTCATTAGAAATGGATTTCTTACTGTCGTACCGAAGCGTGATGTCGTTGTGGGCGATATCGTCAGAATAGAAACTGGAAATGAAATTCCGGCAGACGGGGAATTGCTGGAGTGCATGTCATTACATGTGGATGAATCTTCTCTCACAGGAGAACCGATTTGTTTCAAGAGTGTTGTGGAACATGATTTTCAAAAGGATGCTACTTTCCCTACAAATCATGTGATGAGAGGGACAAAAGTTATGGAGGGATACGGCATTTTCAAAGTTCTTCACGTGGGGGATCAAACGGAAAATGGCAAAGTCATGGAAGCTGTACAGATTGATGACAGCGTATGTACACCTCTTAATGAGCAATTGGATCGTCTTGGTTCTCTTATCGAAAAGGCAAGTTATGCATTTGCTGTGTTGATTATTGCAGGGCGTCTTTTTGCTTATTTCCATCAGTTACCGTCGTTAGATACTTTTACATGGATGGATTTTTCTCTCTATATCCTGCAAACAATAATGATTGCTGTAACACTTATTGTTGTTGCCGTTCCCGAAGGGCTTCCCATGGCTGTTACGTTGAGTTTGGCATATAGCATGAGACGTATGCTACAGACAAATAATTTAGTGCGCAGAATGCATGCATGCGAGACGATGGGCGCAACAACCGTCATTTGTACTGATAAGACAGGTACGTTGACGCAGAACTGTATGACAGTTGCCCAGACCGACTTTTATGGCCTAAATGATCGTAAACTCGATGATAGTGAAATCGGCCTCTTAATTAAAGAAGGACTTTCTGTCAATTCTACTGCGTCCCTCGATCAATCCGCTACTGCCCGTTCGTATGCAATTGGCAATCCTACTGAAGGGGCGTTACTTCTTTGGTTGGCAGGTGCGGGAGTCGATTATCGTCAGCTTCGTGATCAATCGGAGGTTCTGCAGCAGATTCCTTTCTCTACGGAGCTTAAATATATGGCGACGATTGTGGATTCGCAGCTTCTTGGGAAAAAAGTGCTTTATGTGAAGGGGGCTCCTGAAATTGTATATTCTCTTTGTTCTCGGACAAGTGGTAATGCCACACAGCTGGAAATTGATACTCAGTTAAGTAAATATCAGGCTCAGGCGATGAGAACTCTTGGCTTTGCCTACCGTATTCTTGAGTCCGATGAGTCTCCTATTGTCGATGGCAAAATTGCTTGCAACAATCTTACATTTCTTGGGATTGTTGCGATTTCTGATCCTATTCGGATTGAAGTTCCTCATGCAGTCAAAGAATGTGTTAATGCTGGAATCAAGGTCAAAATTGTCACTGGAGATACCTCTGGTACAGCTAAGGAAATTGCGCGTCAGATTGGGTTGTGGGAAGAGAACGAACCTGAAACAAGCCATATTACTGGTGCCGAACTAACTACTCTATCAGGAGCTGAATTAAAAAGGAGATTATCTGAAGTAAAGGTGATTTCTCGTGCTCGTCCTATGGATAAGCGGTATTTGGTAGAAAATCTTCAATCACTGAACGAAGTTGTCGCTGTGACGGGAGATGGAACCAATGACGCCCCGGCACTTAAAGCAGCACATGTTGGTTTGTCGATGGGAGATGGCACATCTGTTGCAAAAGAGGCTAGTGATATTACAATTATTGATAATTCCTTTAGCAGTATCGCACGTGCCGTTATGTGGGGCCGTTCTTTATTCCAGAATATTCAACGTTTCATTTTATTCCAGCTGACAGTCAACGTTGCAGCATGTTTTATCGTTCTTGTCGGTTCTTTTATGGGAACGGAATCTCCTCTTACAGTGACTCAAATGCTCTGGGTTAATTTGATTATGGATACGTTTGCGGCCATGGCCCTTGCTTCATTGCCTCCCGATGAAAGCGTGATGAAAGAATCTCCCAGAGATAGGGAATCTTTCATTATTAGTTCTGATATGAAGAAAAACATTATTGCTGTAGGTGGGTTGTTCTTCTTATTTCTCTGGGGACTTCTTTATGTATTGCAACATGCATCAATTAATCAGATGTCTGATTTCCTTGATATTAAGTTTGAAGACGAGAATCATTTGTCGCCTTATGAGCTTAGTGTATTTTTTACTATTTTTGTTTTCCTTCAGCTTTGGAATCTTTTTAATGCGAAGGCATTTAAGACAGGACGATCTGCTTTTCATTTCAAAGTTTGTCAGGGTTTCTGCCTGATTGTTGCCCTGATCTTCGTAGGGCAGATTGCAATCATTTCTTTAGGAGGGAGTTTATTTAATATTGTACCCCTCTCGCTGTTGGATTGGCTTGTGATCATATGTGCAACTTCTGTTGTCCTAGTGATTGGAGAAATGATCCGGTTCTTCGGTAAAAAGGAACAAGTATAAAAGATCTCTAGGATTGACTGGAATATTAAGTTACTTTTGGTTATCGTAATATTAATCTGATTACATGCTTTGTCTCCTATTGGATTTCGACCAATAGGAGGCAAATTTATGCATATATGGCATGACTGCCATGGGTAATTGAGATATTTTGATCTGATTTTACCTTCACCAAACAGGCCTGGATAATGTGGTGGAAGTACCAGGGATATGGCTTAGAATGTCCAGGTGAGTGAGATGTTGCCGTAGATGCTTTCGTCTCCATGCATGTAGAGTTCGCTGCCGGCGTTGAGTTGGAGGGAGATGGCTTGATTGATGCCGAGAGCGACTCCGGCTTCCAGGGCGATGCTGTCGCGGCCCGGGAATTTGACTTTGTTTGAAAAGCCGTAGTTGCTGGCGGCAAAAGCGGTATCGGTGGTGCCGGCACGGTTCATGAATTCATGGTTCCAGGTGGCTGAGGCTTTTGCCAGCCAGGAGGATTGGCCGCTGATGGTTATGGGACTGGTGATGATCTGACCACCGAGTCGGGTTCTGAGGGATTGGTAGGCGTTGGAACCCAAGGCAAGGCGCGAGGCTTCCGAACCGTTTTCCGTGCAGGATGGGCGCGTTGCCAGTCCGTAGTCCAGGGATGCCAGCGATCTGGCGATGACGGAACCCAGATCTTTGTCGTACGAGCCTTGCAGGCGGACGGTTCCGGAGAATCCGGTCCAGTCCGCAGAGTGGCTGGCGTCGTAGCCGTTGAACGCGATTTGGCGCTTCATTCGCATTTGGTCGATTCCGGCCCGGCCGAGCAGGGCCAGTTTGAAGCCTTCCGGCTGGGGGGCGTATTCGAGTTGTCCGCCCAGCATGAAGCTGTTGCCTTCCAGTTTGCCGTTGGTGTCGCCACGCATGTTCAGGTAGTTGAAGATGGCATGTCCTCCGTAATGCAGTTTTTCGCTGGTTTGCCGCCTGATGCCGACCAGGGTTCCGATGTTATACGATTTGTATCCAATGCTTCCCGGCTGGTCGTTGCCGTTTGTGTAAGGCTGGATGAACAGGTAGTTTCCTTGTCCGGAGTTGATGTAGGTTTTTGTGCCGGAGAAGACGGTGTCTGACAGCATCCGCTGCATATCCAGAGTGGCTAGTGCCGCGGCACCGTAGGCATCGGCAGACAAGCGGGGCAGTGCAAAGCGGATGTCGCTGCCGTCCTGTGCAGAGAAGTCCAGCGCACCGAACAGGGAGCGCATTTTTTCTGGAGACGCTGCCGCGATGTGGTCCAGGGCTCGCCCCGTTTCCCGGGCACTCGAGGAACTCACTTCAGCGTATTGGCTGTAGGCATTGGCGGCACGGTTTGTGGTGACGACGATTCCGTGGTGTCCGGTGGTGCTTTCCTGACGGGTGGTGACGGTGAGCGTCGGTGACATTGGATCACAGACCAGGGTGTAGTCGGGCAGGAAGTCGCCAGTGACTTCCAGAGGTGTAACGGAGAAGGAATCCCGGTAGTAGCCGCGTTGCAGTGCCAGCTCCAGTGTTCCTTCTATTTGTGCATTTCCGTCGATGGCGATGAGGTCATGTTGGCCGGAGTCATTTAATTCCATCAGGAGACGGCCTGTTTCCGTCTGCACGAAGTTTCCCTGGATGTTGACGGTGCCGATACTGTTGCCCGGGGAGAGTGTACCTTTGTTTTCCATGAGCTCATCTACACGGTATGTTCCGTCACCGGCCAGGGTGGCACCATGTTCTACGACGACTGACAGGATGTCGGCACTACCGTTGTAGGAAAGTGTTCCTCCTGCCACGCGCATGGCGATCCCGGTAGGACCGGAAATTTTTCCGTCGTAACGCATGGAAAAGGATGCGTCTGGCTGATCCATGGCTTGTCCCAGGGCATCGGCCATTTTGCCGAAGGTCAGTTTTGTAATGAGTCTATCCGAGCTTACGGCTTGGAGGTTGTCGTTGTTCCAATCCCATTCTGAAATGATGTCTCCGGATACGGAGGCTCCGGCCATGATATTGATCTGATCCACATAGGCGTTGTTGGAAATGAAAATTGCCGCTTTGCTTCCCGCAAGGCTTCCGGTGACGTCAAAACTATCCACCAGTGCACCCTTGAGGGAATCCAGCAAGGGGCCTTGTGTCCATGACTCCTCGTCATTGAGCCATTTGGATCTCATCCATGATCCCCGCCATTCTTCCTTGTCTCCCATTTCGTTGCTTCCGAAATCGAATCGGGCTGAAATTCCCTTGCCCCCCAAGGCCTGTAATGAACCTCTGTGGACGATATGGTGGTTTCTTCCGTAGGCAACCAAAAGGGCATTTCCTTCGGTGCCATTGGCATGGACCCTGACGTTTGGGTCAATGGTCAAGGTGTTTCCGCTTCCGTCCATACGGATGCCGATGCCCCATTTTCCTGAGGAAAGCAGGTCGGCTGTCTGCCGGATGGTGTTGTGGCTGCCATAGATGTGAAACCCTGTGCCATAGGTAGTAGGGTTGTATTGGCCTTCCTTCCATCCGGTTCCTTCTGCATTTCGGGCATAGTAGGGGTTCTTGTTGATGTAGGTCAGTCCATCGTTGTACAGAGAATTTCCGTAAAAATTGCGGCGGTCCAGTTCCAGCCCGCAATCCTGCATGACAGCCAGTTCCGCTTCCATCAGGATATTCCAGTTTCGATAGCCCTGATGGCTCATCAGTGAATTCTGCAATTCGATGTGGCTGAACTCAGGGAAATAGTAATCGATTTTACCAGCTTCTTCATCCCATACAAATTCCCAGCCGTTGACGGGAAGTCCGGCGACCCGGTCTTCTGTAGAGTCATCCGGCCAGGCTAAAAGAGCTCCCTGCAAGACTTCTTCGACATGGTTTCCGGTAAAATAAACTCCGACATGAGATAATTTTCCGTTTGTTACAAATGCGGTTCCATCATCTTCCTTACTGCCTTTTTCCGTGATGACCATCCCGTCTTGCGCTGCATGACCATAGATGTCACGCAGGCCGGCATTCCACAAGGATTTCCCTGTGAAGGAGAATAAGGTATTATCGCTGTTAGCATCGATGTCGCGTGCCAATCCCAAGGCATGCATCATTTCATGGAGCAGGGTGGAGGGGAGATCCGCTTTTTCTCCGTTTTCCGGGAAAGAGGGCATAGGAGACGTGTTCCATTCGCCATTGAAATATTGGGCATGATCAATTGTGATTAGAGCCAGGGCTCCGTCCAATTCCGGATCCCCTAAAGGAGGATTTCCCGTCAACGCGGAACTCAGCATGGTATATCCATTGGGTAGATAATCGCTCGTTGCAGAGGCGTTATCATCATATTCACCCTCGGTGACAATGGCAATATTGAGAGGCGCTTGGTTCTTTGCCTTGGGTGCCAAGATGGAGGCGCAGTAGGAAAGTCCGTCGATGATGGCAGCCTTTTCCCTGTCATTTAATGTAAAGTCCGAACCGTCTTTCTCGGGGCGGCCTCCGGATGCTCGCCCGGATTGTAAAGGTAGAGTTGGAAAAACGGAGTTCCGTCGGAACCGGGAACATTGAGAATATCAATGGCTTGCCCTGACGGAATGCCTGCCAGGATGGACAAAGAGAGGAACTTCAAGATAGTAGAAAATTGCGACATATATTATGGGTATAGAAAAACAACCCTGAAAATCAACTTATTTTCTAAAAATTCAAATAAAACGGGGTGAATCACGACATTGGTACCTGAGATGATCCAGCCCGTCAGGGAATGTACGAGGTTATTGAACTTCGGGGAGAAGGTGTGTTTACCAGGTCCAGATATTTTGGATCTGGAGGACAACGTCTGTCTGGCCGCGTTTGCCGTGGATCGGGTTGTGAACGACCTGGATGTCGGGTTTAATGGTCATGGTAGGAGTCATCTGCAGGGTGTAGGACAGTTCGGCGCCGTATTCATTGTTGTTGGTATAGGGGCCATTGTCCTTGGCACCTCGCTGCCAGAGGACGCCTAAGCCGAGACATCCGTTATTGGCTGAACGAAAGATCCGCCATGAGGAGGTCTTTGAGAAAGGAGTCATCCACAGGAGGCCGGTGGCCGCACTGTATTGGATGCCTGTGACGCGGGCGGCATTGTCATCGGCGGCACCGGCGGTCAGAAACCAGCCGAGGGTGCTGTTTCTGCCGAGTTGTTGCTGGATGTTTATGGCGAGACCGCCGCCGTTGTCTCCCTGGCTGGTGGTCCAAAAGGGTTGGATACGGTAGGCTCCTGGCCCGAGTCCTGCCAGGTCTTCCGTGATCCAGCCGATTTCAAGAACATTGCTCCAGTTGTTGGAGCTGATGTAGTTAAACGGGTTGTGCCTGACAGGGGTGTTGTTTGATGTGCTGGAAATCATCATGTAGAACGATTTGTTCGGCTGCCAGGCGATGTGGTAGCCCCAGCTGGAGGAGGAAAGGGGGAGGGCTTGTGTGTTGTTCAGTGAGGAGTTGTCGAAAGACGCGGCATAGATATTGTGATCCAGGAAACTGTCTACTTCGAGAAGGCCTGCCATTACGACAAGCTTGCCTTTGAAGGCCGTGTAGCCAAGGCTGAGGTTTTCAAAATAGGGATCGCCGAAGTTGTAGAACCCGGAGACGAGCTGGCTGGCGCCCATGCTATTGTTGGGGGCTTGCCGGTTCTGGTTGAAGCCGAGTCCCGGACCGTATTCCAGGTCGGAGATCAGGAACAGTCCATTTCCCGTGTGGGAATCCCGGAAGAAGGTTACGTTGGTTTGCAGGGACAGATTGTATACCGGGAAGGAGCGGTCGGGAAGTTCGCCTGCAACATAAGAGTAGCCAAAACCGTGCGACAAGGAGTAAGTGACACCGTACTGCGAGACTTCTTTTTTGATCTTTTGCATGCTGGTGGACAGGGCGTCTTCTTCAAAAACGGCTCCCGGTTCGACACAGGTATTGCCAAGAACATAGAGACTGTCCAGGTAGGGCATGAAATTCAAAGGCTGGGACGGGAAGAACTGGAGTCCTCCCCCGGAACCGTGCCGGCTGACGCCGTTGGCGTTCAAGGATGCTTCCGGTGTTGCCGCCCCCTTGAATCGTTTAAGGATTTGTTCATTGGGCGTCATGGCCTTTTGCAGGCTCGGACTGACTTCCTGCGGGCTGAGTGGCTGGATGTCGGTGCCAAAGCGGCTTTGCTGGTATTGGGGTTTGTCAACCGGAGTGGATACCGCTGCCTGGCCTGCTCCGCACAGGAAGGGGAGAAGGCACAAAACGAGGCTCTTTTTGCTACTGCTCATGTCTGTCATGACAGTTTTCGACCGAAAGGTGCTGAATAATAATGACACTTCTTTACAATGGTTTGTAAAATTTCAAAATCCTGGTTTTACATTTTCCCCGATGTGGGAACAGGCACTATTACGGCTTGCACGGGAAGGCATTCCCTCTACACTTGCACTATGTCCTCTACGAGCCTTCTGAGAGCATGGGCGCAAATTGATACGGACGCCATCCGGCATAATTTGAATGTTGTACGCCGCGTCATGGCAAACCATGCCATGATGGCTATTATCAAGGCTGAGGCTTACGGTCACGGATTGGAGGGCGTCGCCCGGGCTCTTGATGATGAGGACTGCGCCTTCTACGGTGTTGCAACGATTGCGGAGGCGGCTCGCGTGCGCGATGCCCATTGCAAGACTGTTCCTTTCATCCTCGGCCCTTGCTTCCCGGAGGAACGCGAGGTTATTGTCCAGAACGGCTGGCGGACGGCTGTGGCGAGCATGGAGGAAGCGGAACATTTCAATTCCCTCGGCCAGTTGTACGGAAAGCCGGTACATGTCCATATTTGTGTGGATACGGGCATGGGACGCAGCGGATTTCTGCCGACGGAACTTCATGGACTGACGGAAAGGTTGCGGCAGTTGCCCCACCTGCATCTGGAGGGGATTTTCTCCCATCTTTCGGCGGCATCGGAAGACATTACCTTCACGCATCAGCAGATCGACAGTTTCAAGGAGGCCGTTAACGAACTTTCCGCGACTTACGCCTACGAATACCGCCATCTTTGCAGCAGTGCGGCGATGTTCAACTATAAGGTGCCTTCGGCCAACATGGTGCGCCTAGGCCGCCTGCTCTACGGCTATTCCCCGATGCCTTCTCCCTACAATAAGGAACTGAAGCCGACGATGACCTTGTACAGCCGTGTGACGATTGTACGTACTCTGCCGGGCAACCATGGGGTATCTTATAATCATTGCTACATTACCAAGTACTCTACTCGAGTGGCGACCATTGGCATCGGATATGCCGACGGTTATCTGCAGTATCTTTCCAACAAGGGTTCCCGCGTGTACGTGAACGGACAGTATTGTCCTGTACTGGGCCGTATTACGATGGATCAGATCATGGTGGATGTTTCCTATCTCGAACAGGAAGTCCGTCCCGGCGATGTTGTGGAAATCATGGGGCCCCACGTCAGCTGGGAGGAATTGACGGTCCGTGCCGGGACAATTCCCAGCAATGTGTTGACGAGCATCAGCGCCCGAGTGCCCCGCATTTACGTTTGATCCCATGTTGAATATCGGAACGCATCTTTCGTCCGCCAAGGGTTTTTTGAACATGGGGCGGACGGCAACGGCGATCGGCGCCAATACCTTCCAGTTTTTCACCCGCAATCCGCGTGGCAGCAAAGCAAAAAAACTGGACCGCAGCGATCTCGACGCTCTTGTTGCTTACTCCCGCGATCATGACTTTGCCCCGGTCCTGGCGCATGCCCCGTATACGCTTAATGCCTGTTCTACCGGGGAACGTGTCCGTGAATTTGCGGAAGAAGTCATGCGGGACGATCTTGCCGTGATGGCTCTGATTCCCGGCGGCATGTACAATTTTCATCCTGGCAACCATTTGGGGCAGGGAGCGGAAGCGGGAATCGAATTGATTGCCGGCATGCTCAATCGCATTATCGCTCCGGATCAATCGACATCTGTTTTACTGGAGACTATGTCCGGCAAGGGAACCGAAGTGGGGCGTTCGTTTGAGGAACTGGCTGCCGTGATAGAGCTGGTCGAATGCCATCATTGCCTCGGCGTGTGTCTGGATACCTGCCATGTTTTTTCTGCGGGCTATGATATTGTCCACGATCTCGATGGCGTTTTGGCCGAGTTTGACCGCGTTATCGGTCTGGATCGCCTCAAGGCTATCCACCTCAACGACAGCATGATGCCTTTTTCCGCCAACAAGGACCGCCATGCGGGCGTGGGCGAAGGGTTGATCGGTCTTCCCGCCTTGGAGGCCGTCATCAACCACCCTCTGTTGCGGCGCCTGCCATTTTATTTGGAAACTCCGCACGATCTCGACGGTCACGCGGCAGAGATTGCTCTGATGCGTTCCCTGTTCCGGGAGGAGTAAATTACTTTTCCCGGGCTTTTGCCCTGATTCTGGCTTCCTCTGCTTTTTGGGAGAGTTCCTTCTTGAAGGCTTTCCAGTCGATGGATTTCAATAAGGCGGGTAGATTCCCGTAAAAGGTTGAATGGAAGCCG
>ERZ791610.1121-NODE-1121-length-11725-cov-27.549957_pt1 | contig 11725 bp, 5 predicted proteins | sample MGYA00510061_ERZ791610 | MGnify/ENA primary metagenome ERZ791610 (study PRJEB30046, sample SAMN00791922) | human gut metagenome | study: EMG produced TPA metagenomics assembly of the A metagenome-wide association study of gut microbiota in type 2... | reverse complement strand
CTACAGACAATTGCATACAGCATACTTACTTCAAAAGGTTTTGTGATGTAGGCGTCTGCTCCGTTTTTATAACCATATAGTTGGCTTTCTTCGTCATTACGTGCAGTGAGCAGGATAACCGGGATATGGCTTATTTCCAAATCTTCTTTTATTTGTTTACATAGCTCATAGCCGTTCATATGGGGCATTTGGATATCGCTTACAACTATATGAGGACGTTTTTCCCGGCAAAGACGCAATGCTTCCTCTCCATCGGCGGCTACCCATATTGTCTTAAACCGGTCTTTCAGGGCTGTTGCCAGATAATCGGTCAGGTCTTTGTTGTCATCTACTATTAATAAGGTATGGCTTTGGGCTGTTTTATTTTCTTCCTGTTGTTCGGGAATGCTTTCTGTTTCTTGCGTGGGTGCCAAAAGTGTATTCAGATATTCTTGTGGGTGCAGCGTGATATTTCCCGGTTCGGTATTTAATGGAAGTTCGAACCAGAAAGTGGCTCCCGGACTTCCGAAATTCTTGTTGTCGTAGGCTCCAATGTTGCCTCCGTGTTGTTCGACCAGTATTTTAGAATAGGACAATCCGATTCCTGTGCCGGGACGACTGTTGTTGCCTTGGTAAAAGCGGACAAAGAGATTGTTGGTATCCACGTCTTTCAGTCCCGGACCTTGGTCGGAAATGGATATGCGTACTCTTGTCCTGTCTTCCGACAAACGGGTTGAAATGCTGATTGTACTCTCATCGGGAGTATATTTCAATGCATTAATTAATAGATTGGTCAGGATAGTGGTACATTTTTCTTTGTCGAAGCACAAGGCTTGAATCTCCGGCTCAGGTTGATAGACGAGCGTGATGCCTCTGACGGAGGCTTCCGGTTTAAAATCGGAAATCAGTTGCTCCGCCCATTCATCCAATTGTATGCTCTGGATATGGAGTGTGCTTTGTCCTACTTCCATCTTGCGAACATTCAGAACAGTATTCAGAATGTTCTTCATCCGTTCAGATTGTTTACAGATGCTTTGGATCAACGGATAATTTTCGTTGTCGGCGGTAAGTTTGTCCATTAGTTGTTTCAAGGGTGCATGTATCAAGGTCAGTGGAGTCCGAAGCTCATGGCTGATGTTGATGAGAAAGCGTACTTTTTCTTCGTATACCTGCTGTTCATGTTCTTTCATTGCCCACTTTAGCTTGGTTTCTTTGTTGCGCAATATCAGGATGAAAGTGAAGATGACACTGATGAAGATAAAAAGGGTGCAACTTAGGATGAACCAGCCGGATTTATACCAGGGAGGCAGTACTGTCAGGGTAAGAATATCATAGTCTGCTGTCCAGTCACCGTTGCGGGTACTACAGGCGGCTTTTATGTGATAACTGCCTGTTGGCAGACTGCTTAAGTTTATTTCCGGTAAATAAGAATAGATGTTTTGTCCGTTCAGTCCTGTAATGGTGTATCTATACATGGGTTTGCGGAAAATATCCTTATCACGGGTGATGATTTTGATGATGATCGGTTTGCTTTTTTCATTGACACTAAGTTGGTGGTCGTTTGATATCCGGTCGTAGACACGTTCTCCGCCCACTAGGATGTCGGCCAGTTGAAGAGTGGGGAGAAGTGCGGGGTCGTCAGGTAAGTGCCGGTTGATATGTAGTAAGCCGTTTACACCTCCCATATAGACATCTCCGGATGAAGAGAGTAACCGGGGTTTCTCCAGATATTCGTTTTGTACCACTCCGTCCGGTTCACCGAATAAGATGAATTTCTTTTCTTTAATCAGATATGCGAATAATTTTTCTTCCGTTCCTATCCATACACGTCCTTGCCGGTCACAAATGAGCGAGCTTATTTCATTAATCAGGGTATTGGGGACAAGGGTATATTGCTTTGTACCCGGATTATAATAACTTAAACCATGGTTACTGCCTATCCATAGCAATCCGTTCTCGTCTTGTGAGACAGAATTGAACACGGTGTCTGTTTGACAGGTAAATATAAGTTCCAGTTCGTTGAGGCTGGAGTTGATTTGATAGATATGTTCCAAATCGTGCAGATAGCAATCCTCTCCTGTGCTGTTTATAGGTAACAATGTACCGACAATATCAGTGATGCCTTTTCCCTTGGTGATGGGAATGAATTGCTTTTTACCAATATGGTATTTATAAGGTGTTTCGGATAACATCAAAATGGTTTCAGGAGTATTTTGATATACATTGACTGTTTTTCCCCGATGGCATAAAATATCATTAATGCTGTCGTTGATAATGACAAGCGGCTGATATCGGTGGGTTTCTTTATGAAAGATAAACAGGCCTTGGCTGAATAGCGAAACCAGCAGATGGTCTTTGTCCATGCCGGTGATGGAAGCTACCTTTTCTTCCCAGGTAGAAAGTATGTGATGAAACTTTCCGGTGGCCGGGTCGAAGAGGTTGATGCCCCCTCCGTCTGTTCCGATCCATATTTGATTGTCATGGTCCTGATAAATGGATAGGATTGTTTTCTCACTCAGCCCGTAATTCTGTCCCGGCAGTACGTCTTGATAGGTTTTCATTCCTACCTCTTTAATATTGATTAATCCGTTACGTACACTTCCCGCCCACATATTGTTGCTTTTGTCGTTATATAGACAAAGAATAGAGTTGGCAGGCAAGGAGTAACGATCTCCCGGAATATACCTCAATGTCGATATCTTGTCGGTCTGCGGATTGATAATATGGATTCCTCCGCCGTCTGTACCCATCCATATTTGTCCGTTATGCTCTTCTAATGATAGCACTACATTGGTTTTGAGGGGAGAGTTTTGTGTATGATAGGTCTGTAATTGTTTTCCATTGCGGTCATAACAGCTTACTCCCTGATTGTAATGAGCTACCCATACATTCCCTTTTTTATCAATCAACAATGAGATAATCTGTTCACTGTTGAAGGGAACAGGACGGGTGTTGCCCGTAGCGATATCAATAAACAGAGCTTTTGCCCATCGGTTGGTGGCCAGAAGAGTGCGGGAATCCCATTGGTAAAGATTGGAAATATGATACTTGCCATTCGGCTTCAACGTATGGAACAGGTTGATAATATGGTCTTCATAGTTGTATTTGTATAGACTGCCTCTTCCCCCGAAGATTACTCCGTCCTCCCATAGGCAAAGAGAACTGGCTATTACCGGATTATTGTCTTTATCCCGCACAAGGGTAAACTTGTCTTCTTTTTCATTGTAGCGGAATACTCCCTTTTCTGTGATGGCCCAAATGGTATGTTCTTCATCTTCCAAAATATGTGTGACATTACCGCGCAGATATCTTCGCTGTTCGTAACCGTCGAATCGTCCGATTCCTGAGCGTGTCCCTATCCAGACATATCCTTTTTCCTGACTGACTTCCATACAGCGTACCATGGAGGAAAGTCCGTTTTGAGAGGGGATTTGTTGGAAAAAGTACTGTTTGGCTTCTGATATAGAATGCAGTAGAGTGAATAGAAGGAGCAAGGACAGGATTCGTATGTTGTGGGCAGATGTTTTCATTGCTTACTCAAGGTTTGGGAACAAAAATAGTTGATTGTCTTGAATAACACAACAAAATGACGTATGAATAATGCGGACAACCGATAAAAAGTCTCTTTTTGGCTGATTAATTCCTGTCTGCTCCTTCGTTTCCTTTTATTTTGCTATAGCATCGTAAACAGCTTTTGCCATCACTTTCGCTCCTTCTTCATTGGGATGGATATGGTCGGGGAATAATTCCGGCATTCCATCCATTGCGCTGTGAAGGTCAATGACAGGCAGTTTGTTTTTCTTGGCAACCTTCTTAATCATAGGTATAATCTCTTTTGAGATGATATCATCATTAATGCTTTCTCCGGTAAGATATGCCTTTGAAGGATAGCATAGATAGATTTCAGGTTGTGAGGGAAGGGCTTTAAAGGCGTCAATCATGGTTTGTGTATCTTTTATGAAATCTGCTTTATGTACCCAGTTGAATGACTTGCTGTCATTGGTTCCCAGTTTGATAACAACGATATTGGGGTTGAACGCTAATGCTTGTTGATAAGCTTGTTCTTTCATATAAGGGCGATCACCTTTATTCAGCATGGTACGTGCGCTGACTCCAAAGTTTTTCACCCAGTATTTATCTCCTAGCAAACGGCCTAGAACGGAGGGATAGCTGTCGTGGCTCCGGTTTTTGATTCTTGCTCCGTAAGTAATGCTATTGCCTACACAGGCTACCCGGACAGCATCTTTACGGGGAGCTTTGAAACTGCGCAACCAGGCAGATAAATCGTTTAACATCTCATTCTTGTAAATGAAGTTTTCGCGGATACCCCAGCCATGTCCGCCACTGGCATAAATATGGAGTACGGCTGGTACATGATTCTTGTGCAGCCCCAGGTAATAATTTACCCCATTGGCAGGAGGGACTGTCTTGTCATCGTCACTGTAGGCGATAAAGGCGCGGGGAGTTTCTTTGGTTACTTGTTTCTCATTGGAAAATTCGGTTTCCAGTTCGGCGGAAGCGTCCTTACCTAAAAGATTATCGTGAGATCCTATGTGAGTATAGGATTTATCCATGGTGATGACAGGATAGAACAGGATTTGAAAGTTAGGGCGGAGTTCGGGGCGGGCATGTGTGGCGATGGTTGAAGCTAGATGCCCTCCGGCAGAGGAGCCCATTATACCTATATCATATGGATTCAGGTTCCATACATCGGCACTGTCGCGCGCCATTTTCATGGCAGCTTCGGCGTCCGAGATGGGGAGAGTGCGGTCACCATGAGGCATCCGATATTTCAGTACAATCAGTGCGATGCCTTGTTTGTTGAAGTAAGGTGCCCAGTCATAGCCTTCGTGGTTGACAGCCAGTCCGCCATATCCGCCACCCGGACAGGCTACTATGGCACGGCCTGTCGCCAGTTCGGGAGCCGGAAGGAAGACGCGGAGCGAAGGGGTGTCAATATCAAACGGTTGGGGAGCCTTTTGGGCGGCCAAGGGAAAAGATGCTGATAAGAAGAACAGCAGGATCGTTAAAATAGAAAGTTTTAGTTTCATAATATATTGATTAATGGATAAAAACATATTTGGAGATACAAAGATACTTGTTTTTATATTTGGGTTGGTTGTCATTGTCCTTAAAAAAACAATGGCCGGGTCTCCGACTTTGTTTATTACTCCTCTAAAATTGACTATTTCTCGGTGAAATGGACCTTTTTAGCTAATTTTGGACTTAAAAATAGTGATTATTGTACCCCTTATACTTCTGTTTTCCTCTACATTTGCCACAGATTAAAATAATGTTAACTATCATAAATTACTAATTTAAATTTAATTCTATGAAGAAGAACCTCTTTAACATTTTTCTAGTGTGTGTCTTCTGTGTGGCAGCAATTCCAGATATGTTTGCCCAGCAGATAAAAGTAACAGGTAAAATTACTGACAGTACGAACGAGGGGATGCCCGGTGTGAATGTACAAGTGAAAGGTACAGCCACGGGAACCATTACAGATTTTGATGGCAATTATTCTATTGATGTTCCTGACTCCAAATCTACATTAGTGTTTTCTTTTATTGGCTATGTGACCCAGCAAGTGCCGGTCGGTGGAAAAAAAGTATTGAATGTTCAGTTGAAAGATGATACCCAGACATTGGATGAAGTGGTGGTAGTGGCTTATGGTACGGCAAGAAAGAGTGATTTGACCGGTGCTACCGCCAGCTTGCGTCCGGATGCTAACGATGCTTCTAAAACAGCTTCTTTTAATAATCTGTTGCAAGGTAAGGTGGCGGGGCTGAATGTAACTTCATCTATGGCTGCTCCGGGAGCTGCCAGTTCTGTGACAATTCGTGGCGCTAACTCATTGCGTGGAGATAACCAGCCTCTGTATGTTATTGATAATGTCCCGCAATCTTCCACCGGGGAATTTGCAGAGTCGGCTATGGGTGGCGGTGATTTCCAGATTGCGCAGGATCCTTTAAGTGCTTTGAATCCTGCGGATATTGAAGATATCACTGTATTAAAAGATGCCTCGGCTACGGCAATTTATGGTTCCCGCGGTGCGAATGGTGTTATTATCATTACGACTAAAAAAGGGAAAGCAGGTAAGGCTAAAGTAAACGTGACTGCAAACTTTACCATTGCGGATGCCCGTAACCTGCATAATATGTTGAATCTGGAACAGTATGCTGCTTATGCCAATATGAAGGCTAATGCCGGCGAGGAAAAGTACTATCCGCAAGCAAATGGCGAGATGCATTATGTGTATGGTGAAAACTTGGATAAATATAAGAAAGATCCTACCAACCCTGAATACTATCGTGTCTTGAGTTATAAGAACTGGCAGAAAGAAGCCTATTCATCTGCTTTCTCTCAAGTCTATTCTGCATCGGTCAGCGGAGGATCGGATGCAATGACTTATTATGTTTCGGGTGGTTTTAAGGATATAAAAGGTATTGTGAGCAATACAGGTATTAAACAAGGTGATTTGCGTGCAAACCTTACGGCTAACCTTTCAAAGTCCGTTACTATGGCGCTTGCTTTGAACGGATCTATCAAACAAAATGATATGATGACCGGGGGAATACGACAGGTGGTATTGCCGGTTCATTGGCACGTACAGTATTGGATACAGCTCCTTATGAAATTCCGGCAGACGACCCGACATTACAAACGGACATGGATGCAAAAACTACTGTTTATAGCTGGCGGGATGACTATGATGATATAACAGATGATAAAAGCTTCGGCGGTAGTCTGGATTTGAAATGGAATATTTGCAAATACCTTTCGTATAATCTTCGTGCCGGGGGAAATGTGAATATAAACGAACGTGCTCGTTGGTATGGTATGCAGCTCACTATCGGTGCTAATGATCAAGGTGTGCTAGCCATGGCTAATTTGAACAAGACCAATTATAATATAGAGAACTTATTGAATTTAAATATTGACTTGGCGAAAGGTATTCATCTGGGAGCGACTGCTGGTGTAACTTATGACGGACATACATTCTTGAATAAGAATGTGAAGGGTACTCGTTTCTCTAATTTTGACTTACGTACAAAAGGGTTACACCTTGCTTCTGTGAAGACTCATGAACAACCTACCCAAAAGGATTATCAGTTACTGTCTTATCTAGGTCGTATCAATCTTTCTGCTTATGATAAATATTTGCTTACTGCATCTGTACGTGCGGACGGATCAAGTAAATTCAAAAAGGGTAACCGATGGTCTTACTTCCCTTCCTTCTCTTTGGCCTGGCGTATGGAGCAGGAAGAGTTTATGAAGAATATTAACTGGTTGAATCAAATGAAAATACGTTTAGGTTTTGGTGTTACAGGCAATCAGGGCATTAATCCTTATGCTACTTTCTCTGATTATTCACAAATAATAGATTATGCAAAAGCCACAGGGGATCAGATTTTGGCAATGGCGGTAAGCAATTTGCAGAATGACGGGTTGAAGTGGGAACGTACATCTTCTTGGAATGTGGGGCTTGATTTTGCTTTTTTCAACAGCCGTCTGTCAGGATCAGTAGATGTATATCAGAAAAAAACCAATGATTTGCTTATTTCGCGTTCATTGCCTGCTTCCAGTGGTTTTGCAAGTGTGATGTTGAATCAAGGTTCGTTGAAAAACAAAGGTGTTGAAATTAGTTTGAATGGAGATATTCTCCGTAACTTGAACGGTTGGAGTTGGAGTTTGGGCGGAAACATTGGTTTCAATAAATCAAAAATTGGTGACCTGGGTTTTGCACCGACAGATTTTGGAACCTTGAAGAATGTGCGTGGATATCAGGGAACTTCTATAGGAGATCATTTTGGTATTGCTAATCTTTTCATTGCAGGTGAGGCACCGGGATTGTTCTTCGGATATAAGACTCAAGGTATTATTCAGCCGGAAGATATTGTAGATGGAAAAGTTGCTTATACGGCTGCTGACGGATCAACCAAATATTATTCCAGTTCTGTGGCCAATGACTTGGGAGCCGGTAATATAAAAGCGGTGGATATGAATGAGGATGGTGTTGTGGATGAAAAGGATAAAACCATTTTAGGCAATCCGAATCCGGACTTTACTTATGGTTTCCAAACTCGTATTGCCTGGAAAGACCTGTCTGTTTCGGCTTCTTTTAATGGTGTGCATGGTAATCAGATATTGAATACGAATATCCGTTATTATACGCCCTCTCGGCAAGCTGGTAATTTGACACAAGAAGCATTCCGGAATATCTGGACGGAAGAGAATCATTCAAATCTTTATCCGTCGGCTACGGCGAATGTAAAGAACGTGGTTTATGACCGTTATATTGAGGATGGAAGTTACTTGCGTTGTTCGGATATCACTTTGAATTATACATTGCCAAAATCTTGGATGAAGAAAATCGGCTTTCAGAATATAGGTGTATTTGCTTCGGTTAAAAATGCATTTGTCATCACTAATTACAGTGGATACGATCCGGAAATCAATTCGTTTGCTTTTGATGGATTACGCCCGGGCATTGATATGAATGCATTTCCAAGCCAACGTTCTTATGTCTTTGGATTAAATGTGGCCTTTTAAATAGTTTAACCGATAATTTTTTTGTAAAATGAAAAAACTAAAATATATATTTTTATTAGCAGGTGCTTTGTCATTGGCATCCTGCGAATCGTGGCTGGATGAAGACCCGCAATATACGATAAATACAAAAACTCAGTTTAGTACTGTGGAAAATGCCAGACAGGCTTTGATGGGATGTTACGGATATATGTCGGCTGATAATGCTTATGGCCAGGCATGGCAGGAAGTAACATTTGGATATTGTGGTTTTGGATGGTCACAAACGAATGGCAGTTCTACAGATTTATTGGTCTCTATGGACGGAGGAATTGATGAAACCATAAACACAATGGCGTGGAGAGGGATGTATAAAGTGATTGGTGAAACAAATGCATTCATTGCCAATATTGCCGATAGTCCGTTAGAATCGGCTGATAAATTGCCAATGGAAGCGGCTGCTCGTTTTTTGCGTGCATTGGCTTATTATAATTTGGCAGTTACCTATGGAGATGTACCTTTAAAGACCACTCCCTCTGCTCATGACGGAGTAGCTGTTCCTCGTTCTCCTAAAAATGAGGTCTTTGAATTGGTACGTACTGACTGGGAGTTCGCTTATGAGAATTTACCGGAAAAAGATGATGACGGTTTTGCAACGAAGTGGGCGGCGAAAGCGTATCTAGGAAAACTCTATCATACTTTGGGCTGTCAGGGTGATAATACGGCTTGGGAGAAGGCGAAAGCGTGTTTTGATGAGGTAATGCCTAAATACCGGCTGGCGGATAAATTCAGTGATTTGTTTGTTGATTACGTACAAGGTTCTCCGGAATCTATTTTTCAATTGAATTTTGCACTTGCAGGTTCTACCACCCGTAACCGGGGTAGCTGGCTGGTCGCTCCTAATGGCTCTTGTAATGGGCAGGCTTGGGACCGCATACGTGCTTCAAAAGCTTTGTATGATTATTTTTTGGCTACTTATCCCGGTGATCCACGTATTGAAAGCACATTCCTGACTTATTGGAAGTCTTATGCCGGAGTAGGAAAAGGTGAGAAACCTAAAGAGGAGCCTATAGCTTCGGCGCGCGATACTGTATATGCATATCCTTATTTTACATATACCATTGAAGGAGAAGAAAAACCTGCCGGATGGAAGAAACCCAAGTTGTATGTAGGACGGATTCCTTACGAGAAATTAGCTGATCCGGCTAGTCCGAAAGCTGAAGAACTTTATGCTATGATTGCCGATACGGCTACTGCGACTCCCGCTGAAAAAGGGTATTTGAAAGGCTTGTTGTCTTTGTTGGAAAATGCGACAAAAAAGCCATCTACCAATACAAAGTCATGGCCCTATTTCAAGAAACCGTGGGATCCTGAGCAGAGTGGTAATAACAGTCATAAGAATTTAATTTTGTATCGTTATGCAGATATGTTGCTGATGGCAGCGGATGTATATAATGAATTGGGGCAGACTGACAAGGCGATAACATTGGCCAATGAGGTGCTGAAGAGAGCGCGTCAATCAGGAAACGCGTCTCAGCCGGCTGACTGGAAGAGTGGCTTGTCTAAGGAACAAGTGCGTGAGAAAATTTATTTTGAACGTATTTTCGAAGGTGCCGGTGAACCGGAAATGTATCAGAAAATGCGTTTACGCGGCACAGAGCTTTTGAAAAAAGCTTTCGAGGTCAACAATGGGCATGGAATTATTCAAGAATCAGTAGCCAATAATCCTAAAGGGAACGGGAACTGGGGAGAACGTATTTTTAATGATGGAAATTTGAATGATGAAAACTTCCTGAAGAAAAATTTATTGCTCCCGGTTCCGAAAGATGAGATAGACACCAATTCAGCTCTTGACTATAGTGACAATAATTATGGTTATACTAATTAAGGAAACATGATAGAACGCTTTATTCAATAGGTCTTTATTGGATTTTTCCGGATGCAGGGCGCACCTGCGCTTTGCATCCGTTTTTTTCTTGTCTGTAACCTGTTTCTGGACATTCTCAGATATAAAATAGTCATTTCCAGACAAGAAACAATAACATAACTTGTATCTTTGCAGATGTTAATTCTTTGCTTATTTAAATTTATGAATATGAACAACCTACAATCAGGATTACTTTTTTCTTTGACCGGCATCACTGCTGTGGCATCTTTGTCATCATGTGCTTCACAAAAGAAAACTGAGGAGCAGAAACCTTACAACATCGTGTATATAATGACCGATGACCATACTGCCCAGATGATGAGCTGCTATGACAAGCGTTATATGGAAACGCCTAACCTTGACCGCATTGCTAATGACGGAGTGCGTTTTACTAACAGTTTTGTGGCCAATTCATTAAGTGGTCCCAGCCGTGCCTGCATGATTACCGGCAAGCATAGTTGTGCTAATAAATTCTATGATAATACCACTTGTATATTTGATGGTTCGCAACAGACTTTTCCGAAGCTGCTGCAACAGGCCGGATACCAGACCGCCCTTATCGGAAAATGGCACTTAGAGAGTCTGCCCACAGGTTTCAATTATTGGGAGATTGTACCCGGACAAGGTGATTACTATAATCCGGATTTTATTACGCAAGACAATGACACCATTCAAAAACATGGGTATATAACCAATATCATTACTGATGATGCCATAGACTGGATGGAGAACAAACGGGATAAAGACAAACCTTTTTGTATTTTGATTCATCACAAGGCTATTCATCGCAACTGGCTGGCAGATACTTGTAACTTGTCTTTGTATGAAGATAAAACTTTTCCGTTGCCCGATAATTTCTTTGATGATTATGAAGGACGTCCTGCGGCAGCGGCTCAGGAAATGAGCATCGTGAAGGATATGGATATGATTTATGACCTTAAGATGCTTCGCCCCGATAAACAAACCCGTTTGAAGGCTCTTTATGAAAATTATATCGGACGTATGGATGAGGGGCAGCGTGCGGCATGGGATAAGTTTTATGGTCCCATTATTGATGACTTCTATAAAAAGAATCCTCGGGGTAAAGAACTGGCCGATTGGAAGTTCCAGCGCTATATGCGTGACTATATGAAAACAGTGAAATCGTTGGATGATAATGTAGGCCGTGTACTGGATTATCTGAAAGAAAAGAATATGCTGGACAATACCTTGGTGGTTTATACTTCAGACCAAGGCTTCTATATGGGAGAACATGGTTGGTTTGACAAACGCTTTATGTACGAAGAATCC
>ERZ791610.1115-NODE-1115-length-11810-cov-1.974734_pt1 | contig 11810 bp, 6 predicted proteins | sample MGYA00510061_ERZ791610 | MGnify/ENA primary metagenome ERZ791610 (study PRJEB30046, sample SAMN00791922) | human gut metagenome | study: EMG produced TPA metagenomics assembly of the A metagenome-wide association study of gut microbiota in type 2... | reverse complement strand
CGGACCCGCTGGAAATAAGAGAACGCCACCAAGTCGTTTCCGAATCCGTAACCCAGTAAATCAGGGCAAAACCAAACATCGTAATAAAAAAATAGGTGGCGATGCAGGCAAACAAAAACACCGGACCAAACCAATACAGGCATTTCTGCCTTTTTTCGGGGGACATTTTCCTGACATTCAAAACGACGAAACAGCCGTACTCGATTCGTAAGAGCGTGCGAGTCACAATTTCACTGGAAGGCAAATTGATCAAGGCGGTTTTACATGCGGACCGAACGACCATCAGGATCATCCATATTCCCAGTGCACAGACTAAGGTTTGAGTTATCCAGTTCATAGCTTGATTGATAAAAGTTCCTGTTTTCTACTGCCATAACCCTTGAAGTCGCTCTCAAAGGACACAGCACAGATCATCAAGTAACTGAGCGAAGCACCGGATTTTCCTGTAATGCAACAGCTTGAAGTTAATACATCGCAATCAGCAAATTCGTTGAGCAAAACCGATAAATAAAGACCATAATGACGTCATTCCGTTTTTGAGGAACGTTGATACCCAATATTTTGGAATCACAAAACTCATTGACCAACACCAGACAAACAAAAATACCAGGATTGGCCTATAGACATCATTCGCCAGCGATACCGGTAATCTCAGAGGTTCCTTCCACACACGAAAGTAATCCATATGTTCGCAAATTCACGCATGACAGAAATCATTGATCAGATCCATTCTAATCCCTACGTATGTAGGAAACGCAGTAACACACTCTTTCGTCTTGTGAGATACGAGACAAAAGATATGATACAGAAAATCCAAATTACAGAATAGTCCGGTATCCCCCATTGCACAACAACATATGGTCACAACCCGAACCTCCAGGTCGTCCCACGACTGTTCTCTTCCAGCCTCTGCACCATTTGATAGGTAAACTCCCAAAAAACAAAATAATGGAAAAACCATTTAATCATCACATCCTCCAAAAGACGGCCCTGCTTGGATGCAGTCTGTCTTTCCTTCTGTCCGGCACTGCTCCGGCAGCTTCTGCGTCGGCCTCGGCAAGTGCTACCGTAAATGCTGCCAAAGACTCCCTGCAGTATGAAACCGTTACGGATGCGCACCAGATCAATCCGACAACTGTCGAAATCCTTCTTGGGAAGGATCACCGCATGACTCTCGATTTCTACGGTGACAACATCTTCCGTATCTTCCGCGACGACAATGGAGGAATCATCCGTGACCCTCAAGCCAAACCCGAGGCAAAAATCCTCGTTGATAATCCCCGCCGCCCGGTATCGAAACTTGATATCGATAAAGACGGAGATCTGGTCAAAATTACCACGGGAAAAATCCGCATCGAGATCGACAAGAAGACATCTCTGATGAAGGTGATCAACCTGAAGGACAATTCAGTAGCCTTCGAACAGATCGCTCCTGTCGTGTTGGAAAAGCATAAAGCGGAACTGACTCTGAAAACCAGTCCGGACGAATACTTCTACGGCGGAGGCGTGCAGAACGGACGCTTTTCTCACAAAGGCAAGGTGATTTCTATCGAAAACCAGAACAGCTGGACGGATGGCGGCGTTGCTTCCCCCGCTCCTTTCTACTGGTCCACCAACGGTTATGGCCTTCTGTGGCATACTTTCAAAAAAGGCGCATATGACTTTGGTTCCAAAGACAAGTCTGTTGTCAATCTGCACCATGAGGACGGCTATCTGGATGTTTTCTTCATGATCAATGACGGCGCAACTCCCCTCCTCAATGACTTCTACCAACTCACCGGCAATCCGGTCTTGCTGCCGAAGTTCGCCTTTTACCAAGGCCACCTGAACGCCTATAACCGCGATTTCTGGAAAGAAGACGAAAAAGGCATCCTGTTCGAAGACGGCAAGCGCTACAAAGAAAGCCAGAAGGACAACGGAGGAATCAAGGAATCCCTGAATGGGGAGAAGGATAACTATCAATTCTCCGCGCGCGCCGTCATCGACCGCTACAAGAATCACGATATGCCTCTGGGCTGGATCCTTCCCAATGACGGATACGGTGCCGGCTACGGCCAGACGGAAACCCTTGACGGCAACATTCAGAATCTGAAAGACCTTGCCGGCTATGCCAAAAAACATGGTGTGGAAATCGGCCTGTGGACCCAGTCCGACTTGCATCCGAAACCGGAAATCAGCGCTCTGCTCCAACGCGATATTGTCAAAGAAGTCCGCGACGCCGGCGTTCGTGTGCTGAAAACGGACGTTGCCTGGGTAGGTGCCGGTTATTCATTCGGACTCAACGGCATTACCGATGTTGCGCAGATTATGACTTACTACGGCAACAACAGCCGTCCCTTCATCATTTCCCTGGACGGCTGGGCCGGTACCCAGCGTTATGCCGGCATCTGGTCAGGTGACCAGACAGGCGGCGCTTGGGAATACATCCGCTTCCATATCCCCACCTACATTGGATCCGGGCTGTCAGGCCAGCCCAACATCGGATCCGACATGGATGGCATCTTCGGAGGCAAGAACCTCGTGGTCAATACCCGGGACTTCCAATGGAAAACCTTCACCCCTCTGGAACTCAACATGGACGGTTGGGGGGCCAATGAAAAATATCCCCATGCCCTGGGCGAACCGGCAACTTCCATCAACCGCTGGTACCTGAAACTTAAATCGGAACTCATCCCGTACACCTATAGCATCGCTAAGGAAGCCGTCACCGGCCAGCCGATAATCCGAGCCATGTTCCTGGAGGAAGCCAACCCCTATACCCTCGGCAAGGCAACCCAGTACCAGTTCCTTTATGGCCCATATTTCCTGATTGCCCCCATCTACAAGGAAACAAAAACAGACAAGGATGGCAACGATATCCGCAACGGCATCTATATGCCGCAAGGACAGTGGGTCGACTACTTCACCGGAGATCTATATGCCGGCGGTAAAATCTACAACGAAATCGACGCACCTATCTGGAAATTGCCTGTTTTCGTGAAAAACGGAGCCATCATCCCAATGGCCAACCCGAATAACAACATCGCAGAAATCAGCCCGAATATCCGTATCTACGAACTTTATCCCTACGGACATACCAAGTTCACCACATACGACGACGACGGTACAACGGAAGCATACAAAGCCGGCAAAGGGGTCAAGACTCTGATCGAATCCAATGCCGACGGTAAGGGTAATGCCGTTATCACTATTCATCCGTCAGTCGGGGACTTCAAGGGATTCGTCAAAAACAAAGCCACGGAATTCCGCATCAATGTCACTGAAAAACCCAGCAAGGTTTCCGCCAGCATCGGCAAGGATGCCGTACAGCTGGAAGAAGCAAAATCCCTCGGTGACTTCAACACCCGGGATAATGTCTTCTTCTACGATGCCGCCCCGAACCTGAACAGGTTTGCCACCAAAGACAGCGAATTCGCCAAAACGGTTGTTACTAAGAACCCTCAGCTTCTGGTAAAACTGGCCCCTTCCGACATCACCGCCAACCCGACGGTCCTCACCGTGGAAGGTTTTCGTTTCTCTCCGTCCGATAAGCGTCTCATCACATCGGGCAAATTGACTGCCCCTGCCAACGCACAAGTGAAGGAAGAGGCCCGCGAACCTTACTCTCTGACTCCGTCCTGGGAGCCCGTTGCCAATGCGGATTACTATGAAATCCAGTTCGACGGCATGATTTATTCCACTATCAAAGGCACGGAATTCCTGTTTGAAGACCTAGTCCCCGAAACGTCGTATTCCTTCGATGTACGTGCCGTCAACAAGGACGGACACTCCGACTGGGCCACAACCAAGGCCACAACCAAGGCCAACCCGCTCGAATTCGCTATCCCGGGCATCGTCGGTGAAGCCTCTGTACCCAGCCAGGGCAACTCGCTCGACAAACTGTTCGATTTCAAGGAAAAGGACGGTTGGCATACCAAGCACAGCCAGGAAGCTGTTCCGTTCGATCTCATCATGGATCTCAAGACGATCAACAAGCTCGACAAGTTCCACTACATCCCACGCGAAGACGCCGGCAACGGAACATTCCTCAAGGGTTCCGTCGCTTACAGCATGGACAAGGACAAGTGGGTCGAAGCCGGCACGTTTGAATGGCCCAAGGACAAAGAAGTGAAGATCTTCACGTTCAAAGACGCTCCCGCCGCTCGCTATATCAAGATCAACGTTACCGAAGGCGTCGGCAAATACGGTTCCGGCCAGGAAATCTATGTCTTCAAGGTGCCCGGTACGGAAAGCTACCTGCCTGGCGACATCAACAACGACGGCAAGATTGATAGAAACGACCTCACCTCGTACACCAACTACACGGGACTGAGGAAGGGAGATTCCGACTTCGAAGGCTACATCAGTAACGGCGATATCAATAAGAACGGTCTCATTGATGCCTACGATATTTCCGTCGTCGCCACTCAATTGAACGACGACGATGAAGACGAAGCTGTCGAAGAAGAAGACCAAGCCGCTGAAGAAGCCAAGAAAGACGACGAGAAGAAGGAAGAGAAGAAAGACGGCGATGAAAAGACAGAAGAAAAGAAAGTCGATCAGCTGGACGGTAAACTTGTGATCAGTACTCCCAAGAAGGACTACTCCCAGGGAGAGATCATTGAAATTACCGTCAAGGGAGACAACCTTAATCTTGTCAACGCACTGAGTTTCGCCCTCCCCTACAATCCGGCAGATTATGAATTTGTCGGCGTTGAACCCAAGAACATCCAGAAAATGGAAAACCTGACGAACGACAGGTTGCATACGAACGGAACCAAAGCCCTGTATCCCACCTTTGTCAACATCGGGGACAAAAAGACTCTACAGGGTTCCGAGGACCTCTTCGTCCTGAAGTTTAAAGCCAAACGCGACCTCAAGTTCGACTTGAAACCCATTGATGGCATGCTGGTTGACAGGAAGCTGAATTCCAAGAAATTCTAAGGTCGCCCGACTTGATTTCATTCACACCCTGCTTCGGTTGCTCATACGCCGCCGGAGCAGGGTGTTTTGCGATCTTCGGACACACTCCTAGTACGAACAATTCCGAGGGGGAACTCGACCCTGCTATGGGGTACCCAGTCAGAAAGTTTCCCAAAAATTCCGGGCAGGCAGATGTTCGTCCGAAAATAAGTTACCTCGTTCTCCCAATCGTTTCGTCCTATCCTTCGAATCTTTTCATCTTGACTATAATTAATTGATTAATTAATTATTTTATTGATGACTCAAGGTGCAAAAAAACGAGGGCAATACGGACGTCCTCCCGCAAGCGAAAACGAAGACAAAAGGGAGAAAATCCTGGATTGCGCTCTAGATCTTTTTGCAAGGCAGGGGATTGCAGGCACAACGATCGCGCGTATATCGGAGGAAGCCGGAGTAACTCCGGCCATGGTCCATTATTATTTCACGAACCGGGAAGGACTGCTGGACGCTGTTGCCGCCGAACGCCTGGCTCCTGTCATTGAATATATTTGGTCAGGAGTCCCTAACGACTCCCTGGGAGATCCTCGCCACGTGATCACGGGTTTTGTAGACCGGATCCTCACAGCCGTAGAAGATATGCCCCGGCTTCCGTTCCTATGGAGCCGGGAAGTGCTGAATGCCGGAGGATTGCTAAGAAAACGGGTTATGGATCTTATTCCCGTCAACCGTTTTGCCGCATTGAGCAATTTCTTTGCGAATGCCCGGAAACAGGGGCTACTCAACCCTCATGCCGATCCCACGCTCGTTTTTACTTCGGTCATGAGCATTATTATTCTTCCCCTTGCCGCACGGGATATCATTAATTCGGTAGCAACGGTATCACCCCTGGAACGGGAAGTTCTCAGAAGGCATTCCCTGGCAGTCTTGCTGGATGGTCTATGCCCGCATCCTTCTTCGGAGGAAAATTCATGAAACCAAGTACCATTTTCATCCTGACAGCCTGCCTGCCCTCTCTACTGGGAGGCTGCAAGGAACAACAAGGAGGAACCTTCCAGGGATATGTCGAAGGAGAATACATTTATCTGGCTTCCTCCCAGCCAGGTCACCTCCAAACCCTGGCAGTGGAACGCGGTTCCTCCGTAACGGCAAAGACACTTTTATTCAAATTGGAATCGGACAATGAGCGTCATGCCTTGAGACAATCGGAGCAAGAACTGCTTTCCGCCAAAGCTAAACTGGAAGATATGGAAACAGGCAGGCGTCCTGAAGAGATTGCCATGGCTCAAGCACAACTGGAACAGGCAAAATCGGAAGCCGCCAATGCTGCCGTACAACTGCGACGCTATGAAAAACTGTCCTTGTCGGGAAGTGTTTCCAAGGCTCAGCTGGATGATGCTCGTGCAGCGGCTCAAATGACCACCGCCCGCGTTGCAGAGCTGACCAGTCAAGTGGACGTGTACCGTCTGCCGGAACGGAAAAAGCAAATTGAAGCCCAACAGGCCGACGTACAGGCCATGGGAGCGCGTGTGGCCCAAGCCCGCTGGAACCTTGATCAGAAACGGATAAGCTCTCCAGCCGATGGCTTGGTCTATGATACATTGTACCGTGTCGGCGAGTGGGTTGCAGCTGGAAGCCCGGTCGTGCAAATGCTTCCACCGGAAAATGTAAAAATCCGTTTTTTCGTTCCCGAAACCCTCATTGGCCGTCTATTGGTAGGCAACCGGATATCCGTTCAAGCAGACGGACGGGAAAAACCGTTTTCCGCGGTCATTTCCTATGTTGCTGACAACGCTGAATATACGCCACCGGTCATCTACAGTAACGAGACACGCTCCAAACTAGTCTTCATGGTCGAAGCAAAACCTGTTCCGGAAACGGCTGCTTCCCTGCATCCCGGACAACCCGTAAGTGTGAATTTACCATGACGGAACAACGAGATTTTCTGGCCATTGATGTAAAAAACCTGAGTAAAAGCTTCGGGACAAAAAAAGTCGTGGACAGTGTTTCGCTGAAAGTCGGAAAAGGGGAAATATACGGATTCCTCGGTCCGAACGGAAGTGGCAAAACAACCAGCATCCGGCTTATGTGCGGACTTTTAACGCCTGATTCCGGAAGCGGAACCTGCCTGGGATTCGATATTCTGAGGGAAAGTGAACAGATCAAACGCCGGATAGGTTATATGACCCAGCGGTTTTCCTTTTGGGAAGATCTGAGTATCCGTGAAAACCTCGAATTCATAGCTCGCCTTTATGAAATGAAAAACAGGAAGGACGCTGTCAACCAAGCTCTCGAAAACCTGGGATTGACAGGACGCTCCAAACAGCTTGCCGGAACCCTTTCCGGGGGCTGGAAACAACGGCTTGCTCTTGCCGCCTGCATGCTGCACCGACCCGACCTCCTTCTCCTTGACGAACCGACAGCCGGTGTCGATCCGACTGCCCGCCGGGATTTCTGGGAAGAACTTCACCGGTTGGCGGCACAAGGCATTTCCGTCCTGGTCAGCACACATTACATGGATGAAGCTGAACGGTGCCACAAGCTGGCCTATATTGCCTATGGACGCTTGATTGCCCAAGGAACAGCCCGGCAGATCGTCGATTCGCAGCAACTCCACACTCTGTCAATAACCGGAAACAATCTTCAGAACGTCTCAAGCCTTCTCGAAGGGAAACCCGGTATTGAGCAGACCGTAATGTTCGGCGAAGCTCTTCATGTGAGCGGAAGGGACGAGGAGCTCCTCCGACACAGCATTACCGAAGTCGCGGGAACTCGGCTCGTTACCGAGGCGGAAACCAGCCTGGAAGACGTTTTCATCTATTTGATGAAATGCTCCCGGGACAACTATGAAATTACCCCATGAAGAACAAACACCGTTTTTTTTCGTTCACCCGCTGGTGGGGCGTCGTCGTCAAGGAATTCCTCCAGCTCAAACGGGATCGACTCACATTCGCCATGATCGTTGGGGTACCCATCGTCCAATTGCTCCTGTTCGGATACGCGATCAACAGCGATCCTAAACACATGCCGACCGCTCTCATCCTGGGAGAGCAAAGCCCATTTACACGCAGTCTGGCAGCAGCCTTGGAACATTCCGACTATTACTCCACCACAAACATTGTCGATGAGGAATCGGGGAGATCTGCCTTGTCCAAGGGAGATGCCCAATTTGTCGTCACGGTTCCTCCGGACTTTTCCCGTCGGTTGCTCCGTGGCGAGCGTCCGTCTATTCTTATAGAAGCGGACGCTACCGATCCTACAGCTACAGGTGGCGCCCTTGGCTCCATTCAAGGAATTGTCCAATCCGTCGTGGATAAGGAATTAAAAGGACCTTTAGCGACACTCCGTGGAACTCCGGAAGCATTCTCCATACAAGTACACAGGCTGTACAATCCGGAAGGCCTCACCCAATACAACATTGTTCCAGGCCTCATGGGAGTTATCCTGACGATGACCACCGTAATGATGACCGGTCTGGCCATCACCCGGGAACGGGAACGGGGAACGATGGAAAACCTGCTTTCTTCTCCAGTCAACCCGCTGGAAATCATGTCCGGAAAAATTATTATGGACGAACAGAATGTGTTCGATGACCTGTCCGTCGCAGTGACCTGGCATCCATTCGACCGCAACCGTGTCAGCAATGACATCTGGCAGGCGCAGGACATTTCCAGATGCTGATCATCATCGGGATGGCCATGCTGTTATTCGATGTACCTTTCATGGGAAACCCCCTGGCATTATATGTAGCCGCCCTATTGTTTATTGCGGCCAACTTGACGGTAGGCGTTACATTGTCCTCTTTTGCCCGGAATCAACTCCAAGCTTTGCAAATGACCATGTTCTATTTCCTGCCCAATATGATGCTCTCCGGATTCATGTTCCCCTTCTCCGGGATGCCGCAATGGGCTCAAGCTATCGGCTGCGTGCTTCCTCTGACTTATTTCAACCGTTCTGTCCGGGGAGTTCTTCTCAAAGGCAACGATTGGGCGGAATTGTGGCCGTCTTTATGGCCCGTAGCCGTGTTCGGCCTGATCGTCATGTGCTTCTCCGTCCGCTTTTTCCGCAGAACTCTTGATTGACAGTACTGCAATGCTGAAGGAGGAAAAGAGTCTTCCATGGTACCTTTTACCGATATCATAAAGCCATGTACCCGCTCAAAGGTACATGGCTTCGGCATGGAAGAAGTGTTATGCGGGGTTAGAGAAGTTCTCCATATTTCCTGATGAATACGCGCTTCATGGCATTGGCCACGACCATGTAGAGCAGGATAGTAATTGCGAGCCAGAAATAATAATTGGCAGGCAATGCCGTCAAGTCCAGCTCCCGCCCGAGAGCCGTTAATGGAAGAATGGTCCCGAAGGCAATTCCAAGGCACGTTATCAAACAAACGGGTAATGAGGCACGGCTTTGGATAAAAGGTAACTTAGGAGTTCGGATCATGTGAATAACCAAGGTCTGAGACCAGAGGGACTCGACAAACCAACCGGTATGGAACAGAGCGATAAACAGAGCCCGGTCAATACCCGCTTCATGCCATCCTCCGCCGCATACCGAAGGACATACGACAAAGAACATCAACAGGTATGTAGTAATATCGAAGATAGAGCTCGTCGGACCAATCATGAGCATGAACTTCCCGATTGAGCCGGCATCCCATTTGCGAGGCTTGCCCAAGTATTCTGGATCGACATTATCCCAGGGGATTGAAATGCACGACAAATCGTAGATCAGGTTCAACACCAGCAGTTGCAAAGGTAACATAGGCAGAAACGGGAGAAAAGCCGAAGCAATCAGCACTGAAAACATATTCCCGAAATTCGAGCTAGCCGTCATCTTAATGTATTTCACCATGTTGGCATACGTCTTACGGCCTTCGATGATGCCGTCTTCCAGAACCATCAGGTCTTTTTCCAATAGGATGATATCGGCCGATTCCCTGGCAACATCGACTGCACTGTCGACGGAAATGGCGACATCACTTTCCTTCATGGCGACGGCATCGTTAATACCGTCTCCCATGAACCCGACCGTATGCCCTCTCCTGCGAAGGGCTGCGACAATACGGGCCTTCTGGGAAGGGGAAAGCTTGGCAAAGATATTGTGGGTATGGGCAACCTCCTCAAGTCTCCGGTCACTCATTTGATCAATCTCCTCCCCTAGAATTGCATCTCTGTCCTTCATTCCCACCTTCCGGCAAATACAGGTCGTGACAGCGTCATTATCACCTGTAAGCACCTTGACGGTGACTCCGTGCTCTCCAAGAGTACGGATAGCCGTCTCGGCTGAATCCTTGGGAGGATCAAGGAAAGCCAAGAACCCGATCAACACCATATCCCGTTCGTCATTGACGGAAAAAGCTATCTCATCCGTCTTCACATTTCTTTGGGAAACAGCAATAACGCGCATGCCGTCAACGTTAAGACTATGGGTAATCCTCAGGATTTTCTTGCGGAGTTCCTTTGCCAGAGGCTCCACTTTGCCGTCGTATTCTGTATGGGATGATATCCTGATCATCTCTTCGACCGCACCTTTGGTCACAATCTGGGTTTTGCCCATATTGTCACGAACAATGACACTCATCCTGCGCCGATTGAAATCGAAGGGGATTTCATCAATTTTGTCAAACCTGGTACATAGATCCCTAATGTCGGAATCTCCGGCATGTTCGAGGATAGCGACGTCCATCAGGTTTTTGAGACCGGTCTGGTAATAGCTATTGATAAAGGCATATCTCAGAACACGTTCGTCCTCTTCTCCATGCGTATTGAGATGATATTCCAGAAGGACTTTGTTTTGCGTAATGGTTCCTGTCTTGTCGGTACAGAGAATATCCATCGCTCCGAAATTCTGGATGGAATGGAGTGATTTGACGATGGTTTTCCTGCGAGACATATTAACAGCACCCTTCGCAAGTGAAGTCGTCACGATCATCGGTAACATTTCGGGAGTCAGCCCCACTGCTACCGACAAACCGAAAAGCAGGGATTCGAGCCAGTCTCCTTTACTGATCCCGTTGATAAAAAAGACGACGGGAACCATGCACAACATGAAGCGGATCAAAATCCACGATACAGAATTGACGCCTTTTTCAAAACTCGTTTTGACCTTGGGTTTGACAAGTTCCTTAGCCATGACACCAAAAATGGTGCGCTCTCCCGTTGCTACAACAACACCTACCGCCGTACCGCTGATAACGTTGCTCCCCAAAAAGGCGAGATTACTGCACGATAGAGGATTTTTAACGCGTTCGGATACAGGTTCAAATACTTTTTCCTGAGGTTCGTTTTCTCCAGTGAGCGAGGCTTGGTTGACAAACAAATCTTTGGATTGGATGATACGAATGTCGGCAGGAACCATATCGCCGGCAGCGAGATGGACGATATCACCGCAAACAATGTCCTCGACGGGGATTTCCTGTTTACCTGAAGACTGGCGTTCAACAAGAACTGTTGTCTGGACCATATCCTGAAGCCGGGCAGCCGCTTGATCCGATCGGTATTCCTGAAAAAAACGGAGCAAGCCGCTCAATGTCACCATCGTCACAATAATAACAACCGCCGTCAGGTCACGATCTTCCGGAGCAACGGCAACATAGTCGGTCCACAACGACACACAGGCCAGAATCAGCAAGACAATCGTAAATGGATTGATAAAAGCCACAACCAACTTGTGAACAATGGAAACCTGCTTTTCATAACTGGTCGTATTGTCGCCTTCAACAGAACGAATGAGTTCAACTTGTTCATCATTCAATCCTGACAGCGTTGTATTCAGTTCACGCATGAGGGAATCCACAGGCAAACGGGCGGCGGAAATAAGAGTGTTACCGATATTTCCGGAAGATCCGGAAAGTTGACGAAATCTTTTTTGCTTATTGGCAATCATAGTAAGAATAGGGGGGAATCGGT
>ERZ791610.1113-NODE-1113-length-11848-cov-1.819978_pt1 | contig 11848 bp, 7 predicted proteins | sample MGYA00510061_ERZ791610 | MGnify/ENA primary metagenome ERZ791610 (study PRJEB30046, sample SAMN00791922) | human gut metagenome | study: EMG produced TPA metagenomics assembly of the A metagenome-wide association study of gut microbiota in type 2... | reverse complement strand
CTCCAAATAAGCGTTCCCATGGTATGAAATATGCGGAAATCATGATTTCCTCTTGCAATTACACCACTCGTGAAACATTGTCGGAATAATGACACGCCTATTGAAACTCATTTTTATTTTGGCAATATTATCGATTCCATGTTTTTCCCAACAAACTCCTCCTTCCTGCATTCCCGATAGCTTGTACCAATCCTACCAGGCCGCATGTAATCAACGGACAAAAGCGGCACGAGTAGTCTATCTCAATACACTGGCTTCATTACAACAGGAATGCGTTATTCGCAATGACTTTGACAATGCCCTCCTCTTGAAAAAAGCTTTGGAACAAGGAACGGACAATTCTGTCGACATCCCTCCTCCGTCCATGTGGAAGTCCCTGGTCGATATCGAATTGAAAACGGAATCCAAATGGCTTCACAAAATTACTTCCGATGGACAGTTTTACCACAGGCCCCCCAGCGACAAAGAATATCGTTCTGCGACCGACAAGGTGGATATGGAAAAGAGCATGCCCGAAGCCGTCATCTTCGCAGGCAGTCTCGGTCGTAAATGGCTCAAGATGGAAAACGGGGACGTTGTCCAAATCTGCCATCACGATACGTGTGTCGAAAAACTGATCCCTCTAAGCGCATCTCCTCAATCCTCCGATATCGGCAGTAAACTGGCGGATGCAGAACGATTGTATCAAATGTCATGTGCCAGAGCAACGGCACCATTAACGGCAAAGTTCATCACTGCCCTTGAGAAAATACAGAAACAAGCGCTTATCGACGGAAAACTGGATGACTGTATTAAAATCAAACAATATACCGATACCCTGAAGAATTCTCCTCTCGGATCGTCTTCCGCTTCCCCGAGCTGTCTCAAAGGAGCGTGGATGGATTCATCCAATATCCTGGCTTACGACTTCAACGATTCCGGCACCATGACCGTACGAACCAAAAGCGGACAAGTCGAACAACAAGGCCAATATGTCCGGTCCTCGCCTGCAGGCAATTACTTCTTCTTTAAAATTACCCAGGGCAAGGAAAAGGGTGAAGAGCGCATCCTTTTCCCCTATGACGGGAAAATATATTTTCTGAAAGGAAACCTCTCCAACTGGATTCGAGTCCTTAAGCCCCGCGCCCAATAACCGGCATTTCACAGGCTTCATCCAATGAAAGTCTTGTTTTGCAGTCCATCAAATTCAAGAAGAAACCTTTCTTCTTGAAAACCTGATATCCGTGGAGCAACATAATAGCAATGAATCTCTTTTCTAAATTTTTATTTATTCTGCCAATATGTTTGCCCCATGGATTTTCGCAACAAGTCCCGCCATCCTGTATTCCAGCAGGCTTGTACCAATCCTATCAAACGGCCTGCAATCAACGGACACAAGATGCTAAAACCGTTTATCTCAATACACTGGTCTCCTTGCAGCAGGAATGTATTGCCCGCAACGATTTCAGCAATGCCATTATTCTGAAAAAAGCGTTGGAAGAAGCAAAAAACAATCCTTTGGACACCACAGCCGCACCGGCATGGCAATCACTGGCCGACATCGAATTGAAAACCCCAAGCAAATGGGTGGAAAAGATATCATCCGATGGGAAGTTTTATCAAAAATCGCCCACGAGAAATGACTTTCACCTGATCAACGAACACATAGATATCGAAAAAACCACCCCCGAACTTATTATCTTCACAGGCGACCTCAGGCGTAAATGGCTACTCGTCGAAGGAGGGTCCATTGCCCAGATCTGCCATCGGGACACTCGCGTCGAAACACTGACTCCCCTGGTCGGGGTCACACAAGCTTCCGGCATCAACGGCAAACTGGCCGATGCACAAAAGCAATACCGGATGGCATGTTCACGGGTATTGGCTCCATTGACGGCAAAATTTATTACAGCCCTTGAGAAAATCCAAAAACAAGCACTCGCTTCCGGAAAATTGGACGATTGCATCCAGATCAAAAGCTACATCGATACCTTAAAGAACACCTCGCCCGGCAAAGCCACTGCCTCCATTTCCCTCATCAAAGGGACATGGAAAGACGCCTCTAATATCTTAACGTATGATATCAGCAATTCAGGAGGGTTGGTGGCACGAACCAAGAACGGACAAATCGAACAACAAGGACAATACGTCCGTTCCTCGCCAGCAGGCGGCTATTTCATCTTCAAAATTACTCAGGGAAAAGAAAAGGGAGAGGAACGCATCCTTTTCCCTTATGACGGCAAAATATACTTTCTGAAAGCCGATCTTTCCAACTGGATCAGGGTTCTCAGCCCCAACTCCAAGTAAACAATCCTCCCTTACTTCATTCCGAAATTCTTGGGGACTTCGGGAGTCGCCACCGGAGCAACCATCGGCTTGACTCCGGGAAGGGCAAGCAGAACCTCCGTACCCTTGGCAGGGATTCCCACCCAGTCGCCCTTGGCATTCTTTTTCAAAGAAGCACTGCCGGACCCCGACAACACGGCGGCGGCGTCCATATGCACCCGCAAACGGAGAGGTTCTCCGGCCAGGCTTACGACCCGTACCCACTGAGTCTTGCCATCCTTGCGGACGGCACTGACGAGGAAGGAGCCTTCCGCTCTCAGATGATGCACCGCTACGTCCCCCCAGGCATCGGGAACAGCCGGAAACACGTTAATAAGGCCATTCCAGCTCTGCAACAGCATATCGTGGATGGAGGCCGCTCCGGACATCGGGGTTTCAATCACCGGGAAGGTTTCCTTGTACAGTGTATTGGGCCGGATAAAACGTTTGAGGCCATTGAGCATCTCATAAGCGTCATTCCCCCAGCCGAGAGTTGCATACAAGCTTGCCCCACCGGAGAAGGAATAGCCCTGCAAACCTCCTTTGAGACTGTGCCAGTGACGGACGGATTTATCGACCAGCTTGGCCATCTCCGGATCATCCGTATCGACGATATGCAGAGGATAGGCCATGAACAGGTGGGAATAGTGACGATGGGAATGCTTGAAGGGAACGCCTTTCCCAATCATGTAGCCATTTTCATTCTGCGGGTAGTCTGTCAGATTCGCCAGAATTTCCTTCCACTTCGGCAAAAGGGGATCCTTGATTTTCAGGCGATCCGTCGTCCAGATCAGAGTCTGGCACCCCCAACGCAACAGGGAAAGATCATAGTTGCAATCCGGGGCAATACCGTACTCCGGCGACAGTGTCGGCGGCAGGTGAAGCTTACCGTCTTCCCCTTGTTCCAGAAAATGGATGTAGTAATTGACTGCCCGCCTCAGCAAAGGATAGACATCATCCTTCAGGAAGGCGTCATCCATGCTCATACGGTACTGAGTGAACAGATTGTGGCACGTCCAGGCAAGAGAGCCCACCTCGGACTTCGAGCCGGGGCCACCATTGGGTTTCCCGGTCGGCTGACTGGCATCCGGCCCGGAAGCACGGGGGATCCCCGCCGAATCCGATCGATACTGTTCATCGACATTGTTGATCAAATTCGTGCGGTACTTCTTCAGCGTATTGGATAACGACTTGGCCGCCTCCAATCGATTACCCGTGTAGCACGGCCAATAAGTCAGCTGGACATTGAGATTCCACCACACGCCCGGCCAGGAATTGACCTCCAAAGCCGTCCACGGCCCCTGCAAATCCAGGACCGGACCATTCGCTCGCATCCCCGAGCCGATTTTGTACATCTGAGCCCAGTAGAAAGAATCCCAGTAACTATCCGGAATCGACAGGAAGGCTTCCGGGTAAAACTTGTGCCACCAATCCCTGTGCAATTGTTCGAGGACACCGGCAGGAGCTGCCACGGCCTTCCCCACGCAGGAAGAGGCCTCGGCGGTTGCCGTGTTGCCCGGGAAAGAATGGTCGATACTGATATACAAAGTCTGTTTCCCCTTGGCCCCGGAGACAAACTTCCAAGCCGTACCCACTTCACCACTCGGTCTCAAAGGCTGCCGCCAACCCTTGATGCCTCCAGCCAGGGAGACGGCCTCACCTTTCCGGGCAAGTTCCAAATCGGGAGCTTCCTTCTTCCAGAGATTCTTACTCCAGCTGTTCATACGCGGACTGTCCGCCCCGAAAGGATTCCAGTTCCAGACCGGGACAGGAGCACCTTGTTCCGGCGTCATTTCCATCACCAGGACGGGAGCCGTCGCATGTACATAGGCACGAATAGCATATTTGCCCCCATCGGTGCCCACCGTTCCGGTCAGTTCAGCATCCCAGAGTCTCAGTCTCAAGTCCCAATGCTTGATTTCGTCAGGCATCTCGAAGGAAAAATACCCGATCGGCACGCGATAGCGGCGGTATGTCCAATCTCCCGTTTTTTTACCATCCTTGCCGTCGTCGATCTCCATATGTTCCTGGGCATCCATGCGTCCCAGGCACAGTTTAAGCATTTTTTTATTCTTTGAATCGCGCATCACCTGCATCCCGACAAGTCCGTTCCCCAGAAAAGGAGCATTGTCCCACGCTGTCGGAGCCTTTTTCCAGACCATGTCACGTGCACCCAGATAAGAGGGCCAATCAACCCTGACCGACACGGACTCACCCGCAGAAGAAACATTCGCCGACACATCGCCACCCCATGCCAACGGACAAGCTCCGGCAGACAGGCAAAGGCATGCCGTCAACAAAACCATAGAAGAAATTTGCATAAAAGATAAGAGTTAAAGCTCTCAAGGGTTACTGTCAAAACGCCATGAAGTCAATTGAAAAAGCCCCACCTCCTTCTTGTCACCTCCATCCCTCCGTATCGCTTTCCTCATAGTAAAAGATATCATAAAGGGATAAACACTAGACAAAACATCATTAATAATGTTTGGAAATTGACATTTTCCAAAAAAAAAAAATATTCTTATAGTATAGCTATGAAACTACTGAACCCGTTCCATTCGTCCATTTTTCTCAGACTGATCTTGGTCATAGGTCTTTCCTGTGGACAACCCGGAGAGGCAAGAACCATCCAAGTCCCCAAAAATTTTGCGGAATGTCCTGTCAAATTTGTTCGGAGTGGCCTTGTTGCCAGAAATGGTGATATTTGGATTGCAGGTGAGAAATCCAGCATTTACAGGCTCTCCCTGGGTAATACCTATGGCAAGGTATGGGATGACATGAGGTACTTTAATGGTATGCCCGACACAGATGCCTTTACATGCCTGGCAGAGGACCAGAAGAACAGAATATGGGCAGGAACTGACAACCAGGGAGTTGCTGTCTTCAATGGCGAAAAATGGCATGTCTATGACCGTACGAATGCCCTGTCCGGCGACCATATCTACGCCATCTCTGTTGCTCCCAAAAGCGGTATAGTGGCCATTGCAACTTCCGGAGGAGTCGTACTCTACGATCCTGCCAAAGATCAATGGGATGACCTGACCCGTGCCCAAGGTCTCCCGGAAGACCAGGTAGAATCTCTCGCTTTTGATACTGAAGACAAACTCTGGCTTGCCCATTCCTGCTCAGGAGTCTCGTACAGCTCACCACAAAAAAACTATCGGGATTGGAAAACCTATCAGGCAAAATGGTACTGGGATGCGGCCCAGACCCTGCGCCAACCCACCAAAGCCAAGGGCAACGAACTGCCTTCCAACTTATGTAATGTCATCATGCCCGCCAAGGATGGAAGTATTTTGACGGGAACCTGCGCCGGACTTGCCCGGTTGGATAACAAAAATTCCTGGAACTATCTGAGAGGAAGCGACTATTTTGCAAAAAACAGGGATATCTATTCCTTTGGGAAAAAAATAAGGCCGGGTGTATCGGAGAATCCCGATAAACTTCTGCCAAATGATTATATAACATGCCTGGCTGAAACAGATCAAGGTTATTGGGTAGGTACAAGAAACGGGGCTGCTCTGTTAGGCAAAAAAAATATGAATGTCATTGAAAAAATTCAAGGGAATGACAAGCACCCTCTACCATGCAAATGGCTCAGATCTCTGATGGTTTTGCCCAATGGCACAGTTCTGGGCGGAACCTACGGCAAGGGGCTGACGGTACTCTCAACACGTCCAAAAACCATTGAGTTTGGCACCGGGGAAAAAGAAGTAGCAATACCTCCTCTGCCTTCCGCCCGGCCCATCCCAAGTGAAGATGAATTGTCCCGTAGCTTACAGCTGTTGGCTGAGAAAAGCAGCAAATCTCCGCAAACGCCGGTCTTCTTCGTGGAGGAAGACTGGTCAACCTTGGGGGACTGGTGCTACCGTTACGGCAACAGACGTGCACTTCTGTGCGCAACCAATGCTCCGGTCAGTGACAGTCATAGTCAGGATTCTACTTTTTTTCGTTTAAGAAAAGCCCCTCCCAACAATGAAGGAATCGAATACATTCAGGATTGCCTCTACGATATCAGCAGAACCATCGGACCGCTAAGAAAGCCGGACGACTCTGTCCGTTCGTGGATTATGACCATCAATGAGCCGCATAACCGCAAGATCCTCTATAACTATATGTACGCAGTCCGGACAAAGTCAGACTGGGACGATCATGGAGAAGCCTATCCACCTTCCGCAGATGGACCCGATATCTGGCTCATTCTTGTCGTACCGGAAGGGATGTCAACTGCCAGCCTGCACTTCTACAACAAAGAAGGTTTCAACCTCCCGGGAGATCCCCAAAGGGACTACCTGATCGAAGTGAAGAAATATAAACCAATGACTGACCTCCAGCTCTTCCCTCTGCCATTCGCTCTGGCCCGTCAACTCGGCAAACAGGACATTGTGGAAGGTGAAGAACATTATGTGAAGGATCTTGATAACATGGTCAAGGCACCTACACTGGCTCGTTGCCGGGTCAGGGATTTCATATCAACACCTGTTTACAAGACATTTGCCCTGGAAGGCCCTGCTACCTACTGCGTCCGCATTTGCCGCAACAACTCATTCAACACCATGGTCAGCGGAATATTTTTGGGGCAGGATACAAATTTCAGACCTCCCGAATCGGCCAAACACCTGGATGCCGCATACTACAATATGCGCATCCAGCCTCTGGAATTTGACGTGAAAGAGATGACACCTCTCGAAAAAAACTTTACACAAACGATGGCCTTTCCAGAAAACAGTTTCTCCTCAAACGGAGCAGTATTTTCCCAAAGACGGCTAATCCTGCTTCAGGGGAACCGCCTGTTCTCCACGCATACGGGACAAGCTCCTGCCCTGGCCTCTCATGCTCGCTGGGCTTTACATCAATGGACTACGGAAGACAGAGAACAGTTTCTCTTGCACATGGAAAAACTCTGGGACACTGCTCAGGATAAATGCGTTGGTCTACGTTCACACCTCTTTACACCATATTCGCCGGGGACTACTCCTTTTACCGTAAGGGAACTCATGGCTATGGATGAACTCGGAATCAACTGGAAAGAATACAGGAACGATGCACCGCATCCACCTAAAATCAGCGTTGAAGAGCTCAGGAAAAACCTTCAGAAGCATCTGGAGAACAAACAAAATAAATAACCATTATGAAAAAACACCTGTACATACATCAATTATTCGTGCTTGGATGTCTTGGTTTTACATCATTACTCATGTCTCAACCACTCCAAGCAGGTTGGAACCCAGCAGGAACCGATATCAAACAAATTTATCCTTTTGTTTTTTTAACATCACAAGACGACATTCCAATTAATTATATCAAAACTGGATATATCCCAGAAATAAACATTAAAGTCTCAGATCAACAAACGCCATCAAGCACGACCGAGTGGCAAATGCTCGGTATAAGTAAATACGTAATCGGAGGCATTTCTTCATCCACGCCTAATGCGAATGTTCCATATCCATCATCTAAAGGGACAAAAAACATTAAAGCGACAGCACATTATAAAGCTATAAAAAAACCAGTTGATCCATCCGGAACAGGAGAAACACCAGCTTATCCTATCGCAGAAACAGACGATACTCGCAGCTTAACAACAGCATAAAAACAGCCAAACGATTATCGGACTACTCAAGGAGGTACCAGAAACAATACTGGATACCTCTTTTTTACGTAAGATCGTTCTCTGGATAAACGTATAAAGGTTATCATGTCTACTCGTCTCTCAGCCCTGATGGGGGCATCTCTCTTTTTTGTTTCCGGAGCCATGGGCGCCGGCTTTCCGGCAACGATGGACTTGTCGGGTACCTGGAAATTCCAGCTCGATATTGCCGATTATGGTCAATACAAGGTTTCCGCCCTGTACAAACGGGAATTGAACGACACGATCCAGCTTCCCGGCACGACGGATCAGGCAGGCAAGGGCATCGACAATCCGGCCCGGCACATCGACCGCCTGACAAGGAAGTTCGAATACGTCGGTCCCGCCTGGTACCAGAAGGAAGTCTTCATTCCCGAAGAATGGAAAGACAAGGACATCACACTGACGTTGGAATGTTGCCACTGGGATACGAAGGTATATGTCGACGGGGAGCCGGCAGGAGCCGATGACCGCCTTAGCACGCCCAACAGGTTCAAGCTCGGTAAACAGCTCACGCCGGGGAATCACACGATCACCATCCGCATGGACAACAGGATGAAGTATCCGATGGATCAGGCATGGAGCCATGCCGTCACGGAAAACACCCAGACCAACTGGAACGGGATTGTCGGGGAAATCTCGCTAACCGCCCGGGAAAAACTCCACATCGACAAGGTTAAAGTCTCCCCCAACGTCACCGACAAATCCATCCGCATCGATACCACGCTCTCCAATGCCGACAAAGAGCAGGCACAGGGCAAACTTATATTCACGGTCAAGGATAAAGACGGGCACAGTATCGCGAACAACGAGCTCGATGTCACGACTGCCAACAGCGACCAGACCACAGTCACCCGAACGGTGGCTCTCGGAGATTCCGTCAAGCTCTGGAACGACATCGACCCCAATCTCTACGACCTCGACGTTACCTGGAATGGCCCGGAAGGCAAAAAGGACTCCCATACCGTCACCTTCGGCATGCGCGAAGTAGCTCAGGGCAAGCATCATGTCCAATTGAACGGGCGCGACATCCATCTGCGCGGTACAGTAGACAACGCTACCTTCCCCATCACGGGTTATGCTTCCGCCGATCCGGCGGAATGGGAGAGGATTTTCCGAACCCTTAAGGACTACGGTCTCAATCATGCCCGCTTCCATTCCTGGTGCCCGCCCCGGGCCGCATTCGAGGCCGCGGACAAGATCGGTATCTATCTCCAAGCGGAACTCCCTCTGTGGGTGAGGGATATCGGCAAGCACCCGGACCGCCGCACTTTTTTCGAAAAGGAACTATATGCCATCCTGGACGAATACGGCAATCATCCCTCGTTCCTCCTCATGTGCAACGGCAATGAACTGATGGGCGATTACAATGTCTTGGAAGACTTGATTAAAAAGGGACAGGCTCATGACTCGCGCCACCTTTATTCCGTCGCCACGGCACGCAAGCACGTCCCATCCGACCAATTCTACACCTCCCACGTCACCCCCAAGGGTTCCATCACCGTGTACGAAGGCAAGCCTTCCACTATGTGGGACCGCAACAAAGAATCCGACTTCGACGTACCCGTCATCGCCCACGAAGCCGGACAGCGCTGTATGTACCCGAACTTCGACGAAATGAAAAAGTACACGGGAGTCCTCCTGCCACGGAATTTTGAAATCTTCCGCGAACGCCTCGCCGACAACGGCATGCTGGGACAGGCACAGGAATTCTTTGAAGCCACGGGAGCCCACACCGTCCTGCAATACAAGGAAGTCGTGGAAGCCCTTTTGCGCTCCTCGAAATCCGGCGGCTTCCAAATGCTTGGGCTGAACGACTACCCCGGCCAGGGAACGGCTTTCGTCGGCATTCTGGACTCGTTCTGGGAAAGCAAGGGGCTGATATCGCCGGAACAATTCCGCGAATTCTGTGCGCCGAGCGTCCTTCTCTGCCGCATCCCCCAGCGCGTCTATTCCCAGGGAGATACGCTCGAATCGGAACTGGAAGTTTATCACTTCGGCAATACCCCGCTGCCAGCTAACAAACTTGCCTGGCAACTCACAGGACAGGACGGAAAAGCCGTCCGCGAAGGCACTCTGGACATGAAGGAGACGCCCTGCTCGACGGTAGATCCCATCGGTAAACTTTCCATCCCGTTGGAAGGAGTGGCTGCTCCCGGCAAATATACTCTGAATGTCAACCGCGAAGACGGCCTGCGAAACTCGTGGGACATCTGGGTTTATCCCGCCTCACAGAAACAGGAAACAGCCGATAATTTCGTCCTGGCCCGCTCTTGGGACGATTCCGCCAGGCAGGCGTTCGCCGACGGTAAAACAGTCCTTCTCGTACCCAAGGACATCAAGGGACGCAAGACGAAGTTCTCCAGCTTTTTCTGGAATCCAATCATGTTCCGATGGGATCCCTTCATTATCGGAACACTGATTCACAAGGACAACCCAGCCTTCGCCGAATTCCCGACGGAGAAGTACGCAGACTGGCAGTGGTGGGATATCCTCAACAACGCCCACGCCCTTGATCTCACGGATGCCCGTGCCCTGACTCCTGTCATCCAGAGCATCGATACCTACGAATTCAACAGGAAACTCGGTATTGCCTTCGAAGCCAATGTCGGCAAGGGCAAACTATTCGTCTTCTGCGTCGATATCGACAAAGACATGGACAAACGGCCAGCCACGCGCCAATTACTCCATTCCATCCGGCAATACGTCGGCAGCGACCGTTTCTCTCCTGCCTCGGAACTAAGCATCGCCCAGCTCGACTCCATATTCGGAGATCCCCATATCAAACCCGCCGACCAGAAGAACGACGAAACAACCCGCCGTTTCCACAACAAATAAACACTTCTCCTCTTTTGGGTTTTCCTCCCATCCGGCAGAAAAAACAGGCTGGATGGGAGGATTTTGCATTCATGTGAAAATAATTGGAACATACAAACGTAGTCTGTTCATATGAAAGTTCTATGCTCACTCATCACTGCCCTGGCCGCCATTCTCTGCTGCCAGGCTGAAACGGATCGCGTACCCAGCTGGGAACCTGGCGTGTCTATCCCCTTAAACAATCAGGATCTGGAAGAAAACATTGCCTGGGCGGGGGAAGCCGGCTTCAAATGGCTGGAACTTGACATGAGTCCCTGCGACATCGACGACCAGGCAACCGTCCGTAAACAAATCGATACCTACGCGAAAGCTGCCAAACAAGCCGGTTTAAAAATCTGGTCAATCCACATTCCGTTCGGTCCCGACTTCGACCCCTCGGAAACGGATCAGGCCAAACTCGAGAAATGCGTCTCCAACATCATCTCCTCTCTGGAACTGGCCCGCCGCATCGGTCCTTACCACAAGGCTATCCTGCATCCCAGTTTTGAACCTATTCCCGCCGATAAGCGGGAAGCCAAACTCCGCCAATTGAAGAAGACCCTGCAAACCCTGGCTCCCCAGGTTGAAAAGGACTATCAGGTACGCCTCGCCATCGAGTGCCTCCCTCGCACCTGCCTGATCAATGACTCCGCAGAAGCAACGAAACTGTTCCAAGACAATCCTTTTATCGATAACTGCTTCGACGTCAACCACCTCTTGAAAGAAAACCAGGAACATTACGCAAAAGTCGTGGGGAAGCGCATTGCCACTCTCCACATCTCCGACTATGACCGGATCAACGAACGCCACTGGATCCCCGGCAAAGGGGTCATTCAATGGGTTCCCCTCATCCGGCAACTTCAGGAGGACGGCTACCAGGGGCCCTTCATGTTCGAGGTCACTACCACTCCGTGGAAAGACAATATGAGGCAGTTCTACATCGACCTCATCCAATCCTGGGAAAAGATCAAAAGCGATTGTAAAAACGCAGACTAGGATTTGGCTTGCCTCGGAATCGGCATTCCCTCTATTCCGGGCTTGACCACGACTTGTTCTCAA
>ERZ791610.1109-NODE-1109-length-11871-cov-2.028267_pt1 | contig 11871 bp, 8 predicted proteins | sample MGYA00510061_ERZ791610 | MGnify/ENA primary metagenome ERZ791610 (study PRJEB30046, sample SAMN00791922) | human gut metagenome | study: EMG produced TPA metagenomics assembly of the A metagenome-wide association study of gut microbiota in type 2... | reverse complement strand
TAACAGCACCTTTACAGGTGAAATTGTTTCTGTCTGTGTATTCATTAGATACTCCTTTCCTGCACGGTATGATGAAATACAGTGCATATTTTTTTCTGTGCAGCTGCACAGGATAGCTGTACAGCGTGCAGTATAATTACCCAGAATCCGGATACCATGTATTCATTTTCCGGGGTAATCAGCAATATAAAAAAGAACACGGTTAAAATGCCGGTGGAAATCCACTTAAATCGTTTCTTTTTCGCAGCAGAAAGCGCTGGTCTTTTTGATGAAGAAACAGGTGCAAGCGCATAATTTATTAAAATGCAGACCATGCACAATAAAATCCGTGCAGTTTTCGTTAAAGAAACCAGCGGCAGAAGCGTCAGGCATAAGACTGCAAAACCTGTACTTACCAGCAGACAGCCTGCATATGTATTGCAGTGGAAACCGCCAGCCGTGCGCCGGATACAGCAAAGAAATAAAAGTGTTGCAATGCACAGTGCCAGATGTCTGCAGAATAAAATGAAAAATAATTTGCTGCTTTCTGAAAGAAATGTAAAAAGCAGATAACGCAGCAGAGCAATCTGATAATCTGTTAAATTATAACGTTCTTTTAATTTTTCCCACATACAATCCCCATTTCTGAGCAATTTTATCGCTGTTTCTGCCCCCATTCTATATCCACAAAATCATAAAAAGAAAAATGTGTCGTTAATTGTAGAAATTTGTAATGTAATGTATAAAATTAAAAAAAATGAAAATAACAGGCGGAAACACTTTAAAATTTGCATAAATAAAAGCAAAAACAGATGAAATGGATTTTGATTCGATATAATAAAAAGTTATGCTCACATCGCATTTAAGAAAAACAGATGTAAAAATGTTCCATACATCTTACATAGAATTTACCTATTTTACATAAGTTTGGTTTAGTTTACATTGAATAAAAAAATTAACAATTTCTTTACACGCATTTTACAGGAATGTGATAGTGCATTTTACATCGGCTTTGATAAGATGTCATTGTGAAAAAAATTATAAAATTGCCGCATCAGATTACATTGTGCGCGATAAAAAGGAGCTGGAAAAATGGAAACAACAAAAATTCATGTAACAAATATGAATTTGCATTATGGTGATTTTCACGCGTTAAAAAATATTAATATTGATATTCCTGAAAATCAGATTTGTGCAATGATTGGACCTTCAGGCTGCGGAAAAAGTACATTTTTAAAGTCAATCAACCGCATGAATGATTTAGTTGAAGGCTGTAAAATTGATGGACAAATGCAGCTTCGAGGAGAAAACGGATTTAAAGATATTTACGGAGATATGGATGTAAATCATTTAAGAAAACGCGTTGGTATGGTATTCCAGCAGCCGAATCCATTTCCGATGAGTATTTATGACAACATTGCTTATGGTCCGAGAACACATGGCATTAAGAACCGGCATAAGCTGGATGCAATCGTTGAAAAAGCGTTAAAACAGGCAGCAATCTGGGAAGAGGTAAAAGACCGTTTAAATAAGTCAGCATTGGGACTTTCAGGCGGACAGCAGCAGCGACTTTGTATTGCGCGTGCGCTGGCTGTTGAACCGGAAGTGATTTTAATGGATGAGCCGACATCGGCACTTGACCCGATATCAACTTCAAGAATTGAGGACCTGGCAATTGAGTTAAAGAAAGAGTATACGATTGTTATGGTAACGCACAATATGCAGCAGGCAACCCGTATTTCGGATAAAACCGCATTCTTCCTGCTTGGAGAACTGATTGAATACGGTGATACAGAGCAGCTGTTTTCTATGCCAAAGCAAAAAAAGACAGAAGACTACATTACCGGACGTTTCGGCTGATAATGAGGATTAGTGTGGAGAAATGAGAAAAAATAAGAAAAGCAAAGAAATGGAGAAAAAACATGAGAAATCGATTTGACAGACAGCTTAGTACTTTAAATGATGAGCTGATTGAAATGGGCAGTATGATTGAAAAATCTATTGAAACGGCAATCAAGGCACTGGTCAATCAGGATGTGGATTTAGCAAGACATGCAATTGAGGCAGATGAGGAGATTGACCGTCAGGAACGTATTATTGAAGACCTATGTCTGAAACTGCTGTTACAGCAGCAGCCGGTTGCAAAAGATTTAAGACTGATTTCATCCGCATTAAAAATGATTACGGATATGGAGCGAATCGGCGACCATGCTTCGGATATTTCAGAAATCACAATTGCACTGGCAGACCAGCCGTATATTAAGAAACTGGAGCATATCCAGCAGATGGCAAAAGAAACAATGATTATGCTGGTGGGAAGCATTGAGGCCTTTGTAGATAAGGATTTGGAAAAGGCGAATGAAGTCATTAAGCGGGATGACGTAGTCGATGATTTATTTGATAAAGTAAAAAAAGAATTGATTCAGATGATTCATGAAAACGCGGATAAGGGCGAGCAGGCAGCTGATCTTTTGATGGTTGCCAAATATATGGAGCGGATCGGCGACCACGCAACCAATATTTCGGAGTGGGTTATTTTTTCCATTACAGGAGAACACAAATCCATGAATTAATCCACATAATCAGAGAATAGTTTTTGCAAAATCTCCGGAAATGTAAAATTTACATGGATTTTACATAGGTTTGACAGAGATTTCATAAATGTATTTTATACTTCATTTTGCAAACGATAAATATTACAAAGTTGAATGGAGTGCAAAATGAGTATTTTTAATGTATTATCAATGATTGGCGGACTGGCGCTTTTTCTTTATGGTATGCACCTGATGGGAGAAGGTCTTTCCAAAGCATCCGGTGGTAAACTGGAAAGTATTCTTGAAAAATTAACATCAAATCCGGTGAAGGCAGTGCTGCTTGGTGCAGGTGTTACGGCGGTCATCCAGTCGTCTTCGGCAACGACGGTTATGGTTGTCGGCTTTGTCAATTCCGGCATTATGCGGCTGTCACAGGCGGTCGGCATTATTATGGGTGCGAATATCGGTACGACGGCAACCTCGTGGATTTTAAGTCTTACAGGAATTGAGGGCGACAATTTATTTGTCAACTTATTAAAACCGTCATCCTTTTCACCGGTCTTAGCGATTATCGGCGTTGTCTGTATTATGTTTGTCAAAAAGCAGAAGGTACAGGACATTGGTAAAATTTTAGTCGGCTTTGCCATTTTAATGACAGGTATGGATGCCATGAGCAGTGCAGTAGAGCCGTTGGCAGATGTACCGCAGTTTACACAGATTCTGACAATGTTTTCCAATCCGGTACTCGGTATGCTTGCCGGTCTTGTATTGACAGCGATTATTCAGAGTTCTTCGGCTTCGGTCGGTATTTTACAGGCGCTGTGTTCAACCGGTTCACTTGGATTTGCAACGGTTATTCCGATTATTATGGGACAGAATATCGGTACCTGTGTAACAGCACTGATTTCAGCAGTCGGTGCGAATAAAAATGCGAAGCGTGCGGCACTGGTACATCTGTATTTTAATATCATTGGAACAATTGTATTTATGATACTGTTTTATTCAATCAATGCATTGTTTCCGTTCTCATTTATGGAAGAGTCTGCAACGCAGGTTGGCATCGCGGTTGTGCATAGTACGTTTAATATTTTTGCGACCTTGCTGCTGCTCCCGTTTGGCAATATGCTTGTGAAACTGGCATGCCTGACAATCCGTGATAATCCAAATGATGCACTGGATAATCCGGCAGATGAATTTTCACTGCTTGATGAGCGTTTCTTGGATAAGCCAAGTCTTGCCATAGAGCATTGTATGCAGGTGACAGGGAATATGGCAGAACTGTCTAAAAGATGTCTGTTTACGGCAATAGGACTTTTCAGGGATTATAGTGATACCCAGTCAGAGGCCGTCAGCACAATGGAAGAACGCGTAGACCGGTATGAGGATATGCTGGGGACATATTTAATGAAATTAAGTGGAAAAGATTTATCGGCAAAGGATTCGGAAAATTTATCACTGATGTTACATACAATCGGTAATTTTGAAAGAATTTCAGACCATGCATGCAACCTGTGTGATGCAGCAAAGGAAATGGCAGAAAAAAATATGGCATTTTCAGAAAAAGCCACACAGGAGCTGCACATTTTCACAGAAGCCGTAAAAGAGATTGTAAATACTTCATTTTCGGCATTTAAGAAAGAAGATGTAGAACTTGCGGGAACGGTTGAACCGCTGGAGGAAGTTATTGATGATCTGAATATGGAGTTAAAGACACGCCATATCCGCAGATTAAGAGAAGGAAAATGTACGATTGACCTGGGATTCGTTCATTCTGATATTACAACAAATTACGAGCGTATTGCAGACCACTGTTCCAACATTGCGGTGTGTCTGATACAGGTAAAGCAGGAAGGATTTGACACCCATGAATATCTTGGTACAATAAAAAGAGAAGATAACGAACAATTTAAAAAGCAGTATGCAGTATTTGAAGAAAAATACCGTCTGCCGTAAAAAATACACTTTGTGCCGGTTTAAAGCAGCAATGCAGTTAAAAGCTGTTTAAGCCGGACACGGGGCAGGGAAATGGAGGAAATGATGGCACTTATATATGTTGTGGAAGATGATAAAAATATCAGTGAAATCGAAAGCTTTGCATTAAAAAATGCAGGACATCAGATTGTAGAATGTGCGTGTGCAAAGGAGTTTCACAAGCAGGTACAGGAGCGGATACCGGATATGGTGCTGCTTGATATTATGCTGCCGGATGAAGATGGGCTTTCTATTTTGAAAAAACTGCGTGCAACACCGGAAACAAGGAGAATTCCTGTAATTCTGGTAACGGCAAAGACCACAGAAATTGATAAGGTCAAGGGACTGGATTCGGGTGCCGATGATTATCTGACTAAGCCGTTTGGCGTCATGGAACTCATTTCCCGCGTAAAGGCGCTGCTGCGCAGGGTTGGCGGCATGGAAGATGAAAAATTCTTACGGGTTGGCATTTTGTTTATTGATGATGAAAAGCACGTTGCTTATGTAGATGATAAACATATTGAACTGACCTATAAGGAATATGAACTGCTCAAGTATCTGACGATTAATCAGGGAATTGTACTGTCCCGCGACAATCTTATGGAGAAAATCTGGAGTTCGGATTACGAAGGCGAATCAAGAACGCTGGATGTCCATATCAAAACACTGCGGCAGAAGCTTGGAAAAGCCGGGTCTTATATTAAGACTGTGAGAAATGTCGGCTATTTCCTTGATTTGGATACAGATGTGTAATAATCCTTATATGTGGAATTATTACGGGCAGGAGTGCATATGAAAAAGAAAATCAACATTCAATTTTTAATTATTACATTACTGGCGATACTGACAACGGTATCGCTTTCTATCTTTGTATTTTACGAATTATTCAAGCAGGAAGTGATGGCAGACTTAAAAACGAATACACAGCTTCTGGTTGAAACGGATGCGTGGGAGCAGATTGTGGAAAAGAAGGATGCCGGGGCTTTAGACGATGGTGTGAAGCAGCTCCGTCTGACCCTGGTAGACGGTACCGGAGAAGTTATTTTGGATACCAATGCAGAAGTCGGCAGTATGGACAATCACAGTGCAAGACCGGAGATTTCACAGGCACTGCAGACCGGAGAAGGACAGGCAATCCGCCAGTCCAGCACAATCGGTAAAAATGCGTTTTATTATGCCATACGGCTGGAGAACGGCAGTGTCCTGCGCACGGCAAAGGAAGCAGGCAGTATCACAAGTGTTTTCGAGAGCATTCTGCCGGTAATCGTAATTTTATGCGGATTGTTGTTTACATTGTGTATGATCCTCTCACATTTCCTGACGGAGAGTATTATTGAACCGATTGAAAATCTGGCAGATAATCTCGATGCTTCGGATTCCGTAAAGGTGTATAAAGAGCTGGTACCGTTTGTACAGACAATCAAAAAACAGCATGAGGATATTATGCGCAATGCCACCATGCGGCAGGAATTTACGGCAAATGTGTCCCATGAATTAAAGACACCGCTGACGTCTATTTCCGGATATTCCGAACTGATTGAGAGCGGAATGGCAGCAGATGAAGATATCGTGCGTTTTGCGGCGGAAATTCATAAAAATTCCAATCGTCTGCTGACTTTGATTAACGATATTATCCGTCTGTCGGAATTAGATCAGGTAGAGGAACACAACTGCTTTGAAGAACTGGATATTTATGATATTGCACAAAATTGTGTTGAGATGCTTCGCCTAAGTGCCAGAAAGCACGATGTTACCATGGAATTACACGGTGTACACCGCATTATCTGTGCCAACCGCCAGATGATGGATGAACTGGTCTATAACCTGTGTGACAATGCCATCCGATACAACAATCCGGGCGGCAGGGTCGATATTACGGTTGATGCAGCCGTTGCATTTGATAAAACGGCAGAAACCGGAGCAACGATTATTGAGGTCAGGGATACCGGTATCGGCATTTCAAAAGAGCATCAGGAGCGTATATTTGAGCGCTTTTACCGCGTGGATAAAACCCGTTCTAAATCAACGGGAGGAACAGGACTGGGGCTTGCTATTGTAAAGCATATTGTGGCTGCCCACAAGAACGCATCCCTGTCGCTTACAAGCGAACCGGGAAAAGGAACCTGTATCCGTGTGGCTTTTAAAATGAAGACAAATTTGGAGTAAAAAAATGTATTTTTGGCGCAAAGCCCGCAAACAAGCGGGATTGAGCGCATAAGTGATATAAAAAAAGTCCAATATGTAGACAATGTCCGGAAAATACAGCGTTTATATAAAACAAAAAACTGTTCATAAATAGTTTATAGAGTTTTTATTTACAAAATAGTTAACATGTGTTATTATTTCACAACGATAATATATAACACTGTTAACTATTTATTTTTTGCAGTAAAAAATCACCGCGAAACAGCATAGGACGGTGAAGATCACAACCGAAAAGGAGGAATTTTTGTGCAAAAAGAATATGCGGAGCTGTTTTCCGCATTTACACAGTTTAGAAAGCTGCATATGTCGGATTTATTTCCGAATATGAACCATTCGGAATTTGCCACTCTGATGCATATTGGCGGGGCAAATAAGTGTCTAAACGAAGAAAAAGTCAAGGTTTCTACGCTGTCAGAGAGGATGCGTATTAATATTACTGCCGTGTCCCGGACATTAAAAGTACTGGAAAAGAAGAATTATATCCAGCGGACAGTCAGTGCACAGGACCGCAGAATTACATATGTGGAACTGACCCCGGAGGGGGCAGAGGTACTGGCGGAAGCGGAGGAAACAATGAATACATTTACGGCAAAGGTGTTAAGCAGCCTGAAAAAAGAAGACGTAATCCGTCTGACTGCGCTGATGAACCAGCTTTATGAGGCATCAGAAGCAGAAATAGAGAAAAGAAAAAAGAAAGGTGATGTGACAGAATGAGTAGATTTTTTAAGACGTTAAAGCCTTATTGGAAATCTGTACTGCTGATTATCGCACTGCTTGTATTACAGGCATATGCAGATTTATCGCTGCCGCAGTATACATCGGATATTATTGATACCGGTATCCAGAATGGTGGTGTTTCACACTGTATGCCGCAGGCAGTCACAAAGGAAGAATTTGAACTGGCAAAGGTTTTTATGACAGAAGATGAGGTTGCAATATGGGAAGACAGTTACCGGGAAGACGGTGATGTTTACCGCTTGGATGTGACCGATGAAAAGAAGCTGGATGAATATGATGATGAATTTGTGACAGCATTTATTTTAAACAACCAGACATCGGCAGTAGAGGAATCTGCTTTTAAACAGCAGATTGCCGCACAGTCCGGTCAGGACCCTTCACAGCTTGAAAATGTTCCGGTGGAAATGCTCGGACAGCAGATGGGCATTGAACTTTCAACCTTTAAAAAAGAGATTGAAGATGCAGATGGCAATGTAGTACTTGCAGACTGTGTGGATATGCGTCCGGTCTTTCAGATGATGCTTGCACAGGGCAGAATGACAACGGATGACATTGTTTCCATGCGCGACACGTTGCAGGAAAAAATGGAGAGCATGGGCAGTTCCCTGATTCTTTCCATGGGTATCTCTTATGCAAAGAACATGGACAGTGCTGCCGGTGTAGATATGGATAAGTTACAGACTGATTATCTGTGGGTATCAGGTATTAAAATGGTGCTGATGGCACTGCTAGTTGCAGTCATTACTGTATGTGTCGGTATGCTGGCTTCACGTGTGGCAGCCGGTGCAGGTCGTGATCTGCGTGGCAGTGTATACAAAAAAGTCATGGGCTTTTCAAGTGCGGAAATGGACCGTTTCTCAACGGCATCCCTGATTACGAGAACAACCAATGATGTACAGCAGATTCAGATGGTAATCGTGCTGATGCTTCGTATGGTTTTATATGCGCCAATTCTTGGTATCGGCGGTGTTATCAAGGTATGGCAGACAGGTGCCGGAATGGGCTGGGTAATCGGTCTTGCCGTTGCGGTTATTATGGCACTCGTGCTGTTTTTAATGGTTGTTGCTATGCCGAAGTTTAAATTAATGCAGAAGCTGGTTGACGGTGTCAACTTAGTTTCAAGGGAAATTCTTACCGGACTTTCCGTTATCCGTGCATTCGGAAGGGAAAAGAAGGAAGAAGAACGTTTTGATAAAGCCAATAAAAAGCTGACAAAGACGATGTTATTTACCAACCGTGTCATGACATTTATGATGCCTTGCATGACCTTTATCATGTACGGACTGACGGTTCTGATTGTATGGGTTGCGGCACATAAGATTGATAACGGCAGTATGCAGGTGGGTGCAATGACAGCATTTATTACGTATGCAATGCAGATTGTTATGTCCTTCTTAATGCTGACGATGATGTCTGTTATGCTTCCGAGAGCGGCAGTTGCGGCAGACAGAATTGATGAAGTATTAACTGTAAAATCTGAAATTGTAGACCCTGAAAAGCCGGAAACACTTGAAAAGAAGGAAGGTGTTGTACGCTTTAACCATGTAAGCTTTAAATACCCGGGTGCAGAACACAATGCCCTTGAAGATATTGATTTTGTGGCTGAACCGGGTAAGACAACGGCGATTATCGGCAGTACGGGCTGTGGTAAATCAACGCTTGTAAACTTAATACCAAGACTTTACGATGTTACGGAAGGTTCGGTGACAATCGACGGACACGATATCCGTAACATTACCATGAATGAACTGCGTGATGAACTCGGCTTTGTGCCGCAGAAAGGTGTGCTGTTTTCCGGTACGATTGCAAGCAATCTCCGTTATGGCAGAGAAGATGCAACCGATGAAGAAATCCGTGAAGCGGCTGAAATTGCACAGGCATCGGGTTTTATTGAAGAAAAAAGTGCAAAATATGACAGTCCGATTGCACAGGGCGGTTCTAACGTATCCGGTGGACAGAAACAGCGTCTGTCGATTGCAAGAGCCATTGCAAAGAATCCGAAGGTCTTCATTTTTGATGACAGTTTTTCCGCACTCGATTTAAAGACCGATGCGGCACTCCGTAAGGCACTGGCAGAAAAGGTATCCGACAGCACGGTTATTATCGTTGCACAGCGAATCAGTACGGTGCTTCATGCAGAGCAGATTCTTGTCATGGATGAAGGCAGAATCGTCGGCAGGGGAACACATGAAGAACTGCTTGCAAACTGCGAAGTATACCGTCAGATTGCAAAATCGCAGATGTCAGAAAAGGAACTCGGACTTGCGGGTGATACAGAAAGGGAGGAACAGTAATTTATGGAAAATAAAGATGTAAAAATGCCTCCGAAGACAAGAGGACCGATGAGAGGACCAGGCAGAGGTATGATGCCAGGAGAAAAAGCCAAAGACTTTAAATGGTCTATCGGCAAATTACTTGCGTATCTTGGAAATTACAAAATCGGCATTATCGTAGTGATGATTTTTGCGGCGTGTGCGACCGTGTTTAACGTTGTCGGTCCAAAGGTTTTAGGTAAAGCCACGACAGCACTTTCCGAAGGGCTGATGAATAAAATCAACGGCACCGGCGGCATGGATTTTAACTATATCGGAAAAGTCCTTTTATTTGTGCTGGGATTATACAGCATCAGCGCCGTTTTCAGCTTTATACAGGGCTGGATTATGACGGGGATTACACAGAAGCTGTGTTACCGGTTAAGGAAAGAAATTTCCGAAAAAATTAACCGTATGCCGATGAAATATTTTGAAAGCAGAACTTACGGTGAAGTATTATCGCGTATTACCAATGATGTAGATACCCTCGGCATGGGTTTAAACCAGAGCATTACTACGATTATTACCGCTGTTGCAACCATGCTTGGTGTATTGGTGATGATGTTAAGCATTTCACCGCTGATGACACTGATTGCAGTCATTATTCTGCCGGTGTCAGCCGGACTGATTTCATTTGTTGTAAAGAAATCACAGAAATATTTTAAGACACAACAGGAATATTTAGGCCATATCAACGGACAGATTGAAGAAACCTACGGCGGACATACCGTTGTAAAGTCTTTTAACAAAGAGGCTTCTATGGTTAAGCAGTTTGACGAAACCAATACGGTATTGTATAAATCCGCATGGAAATCGCAGTTCCTATCCGGAATGATGCAGCCGATTATGAATTTTGTCGGAAACTTAGGCTATGCCTGTGTGGCATTAAGCGGAGGTCTTCTTGCAATTCAGGGCGCGATTACAATTGGTGATATTCAGGCATTTATCCAGTATGTTAAGAATTTCACACAGCCGATTACACAGATTGCACAGGTTATCAATCAGGTACAGTCTATGGCAGCAGCCTCCGAGAGAGTATTCGAGTTCTTAGAGGAGGAAGAAGAAGATCAGTTTGTGCAAAATCCGGTACGCTTAGATAAAATCGAAGGCTGTGTGGATTTTGAAAATGTACACTTTGGTTATAAAGAAGATCAGACAATTATCAATGATTTTACTGTACATGTAAAACCGGGTCAGAAGGTTGCCATTGTCGGTCCTACAGGTGCCGGTAAGACAACGATTGTGAAGCTGCTCATGCGTTTTTACGATGTCGGCAGCGGTGCTATTTTAGTAGACGGACACAATATCAAGGACTTTAACAGACGGGAATTAAGAGATGCGTTTGGCATGGTGCTTCAGGATACATGGCTGTATAAGGATACCATTATGGAAAATATCCGTTACGGAAGACTGGATGCAACCGATGAAGAAGTTATTGCGGCGGCAAAAGCAGCGCATGCACACCACTTTATTGAAACCCTGCCGGGTGGCTATCAGATGGAATTAAATGAAGATGCAAGCAACGTTTCACAGGGACAGAAGCAACTGCTTACAATTGCGAGAGCAATTCTTGCAGACAATCCGATTCTGATTCTGGATGAAGCGACCTCTTCTGTGGATACCCGTACAGAGATTCAGATTCAGAATGCAATGGATAACCTGATGAAGGGCAGAACGAGCTTTGTCATTGCCCACCGTCTGTCTACGATTAAAGATGCAGACGTGATTCTTGTCATGAAGGACGGCGATATTGTAGAACAGGGAAATCATGAAGAACTTCTTGCAAAGGGCGGCTTCTATGCAGACCTTTACAATTCACAGTTTGATGAGGCAGAAAGCGCGTAAGATACGGGAATTTTGATAAAAATGGAAGTTATTAAAGATGAATATTTAAAATATTAATTCAAAACAAAGAGTAAAAAGGAGAAACAGCCTGGCAGAGGTTTTTTCTCCTTTTTTCACGGATAGTCCTTGCAAAACTTTAGAATTTCTGTATACTTGAAATGTTAGGTGTTTTCATGGCAGAGCCGGAGGAATTTGATGAAACAGATTGCGTGGGTAAAAGTTATCCAAAACAAATATATAAAAAGATGTATAAGTATTGTGGGAATTGTAATCGTTTTACTGGGTGC
>ERZ791610.1099-NODE-1099-length-11979-cov-1.849212_pt1 | contig 11979 bp, 10 predicted proteins | sample MGYA00510061_ERZ791610 | MGnify/ENA primary metagenome ERZ791610 (study PRJEB30046, sample SAMN00791922) | human gut metagenome | study: EMG produced TPA metagenomics assembly of the A metagenome-wide association study of gut microbiota in type 2... | reverse complement strand
TACGCTATTGCAATTGCAAAAGGCAATTCTTCCCTGACAAGTTCTATCAACGACGCTTTAAACACATTAAAAGCCAACGGCACGCTTGATGCCATTTTAAACAATTACATCGGGGAAAATATCGGACAGACTCCGTATACCTCTCCTGAAAATGTAAACCGTTCCAACGGCACACTGGTTATGGCTACCAATGCTTATTTCCAGCCGTATGAATACTATGAAAACGGCACGATTGTCGGTATTGATGTCGATGTCGCCACTGCAATCTGCGATACTTTAGGAATGACCTTAAAAGTAGAGGATATGGAATTTGATTCCATCATCACTGCCGTATCTTCCGGTAAAGCCGATGTCGGTATTGCAGGTATGACCGTTACACCGGAACGTCAGAAAAACATTGATTTTTCAGATTCTTACACCACTTCACAGCAGGTTATTGTTGTGCGCAATAACGATGCCGTATCCGGCGGTACAAGTCTTTCTGAAAAATTTAAAACAGACTTCTTAACCGATAACCGTTATCAGTTCATCCTGACCGGTCTGAAAAATACACTGATTATCGCAGCCTGTGCCGCATTAATCGGTATTGTCATCGGTTTTTTAGTTGCCGTTGTCCGTTCAAGCCATGATAAGACCGGCAATTTAAAGATTTTAAATGCAATCTGCACCGTTTACCTGACCATTATCCGTGGTACACCAAGTATGGTACAGCTGCTGATTATTTACTATATTATTTTCGGCTCTATGAATATTAGCAAGCTGCTGGTGGCAATTCTGGCATTCGGCATTAACTCCGGTGCTTACGTTGCCGAAATTTTCCGTTCCGGTATTATGTCTATCGACAACGGACAGTTTGAAGCTGCAAGAAGCTTAGGCCTTACCTACCGTCAGACCATGCTTAGCGTTATTCTGCCACAGGCATTTAAAAATGTACTGCCTGCCCTTGCAAATGAATTTATCGTGTTACTGAAAGAGACCTCTATCAGTGGTTATATCGGACTGACCGATTTAACCCGCGGCGGTGATATTATCCGAAGCATTACATATGATGCTTTCCTGCCATTACTCGGTGTTGCATTTATTTACCTTGTACTGGTTGTTATTCTTTCGGCACTTGTAAAGAAACTGGAAAGGAGATTAAGAAGCAATGAGCGAAACTAAATCAGATGTTCTCCTCGAAGTCAAAAACCTGCACAAGGCATTTGACAAACATGTTGTTTTAAATGATGTCAATACGACCGTCCGCAAAGGCGATGTCATTGCCATCATCGGACCTTCCGGCTGCGGTAAATCCACATTTTTACGTTCGTTAAATATGCTGGAAACGCCGACCGGCGGACACGTTTTATTCCACGGCACGGATTTGACCGATAAGTCGGTCAACATCAACCAGATCCGCGAAAAGATTGGTATGGTATTCCAGCACTTTAATCTGTTCCCGAACATGACCATCCGTGAAAATATCTGTCTTGCACCGGTCAAATTAAAGCTGATGACAAAGGAAGAAGCTTCTAAAAAAGCTGATGAACTCTTAGAGCGTGTCGGCTTAAAAGATAAAGCGGATACCTATCCTGCCATGCTTTCCGGCGGACAGAAACAGCGTGTTGCAATTGCCCGTGCGCTGGCAATGAATCCGGAAGTCATGCTGTTTGACGAACCGACTTCTGCGCTTGACCCGGAAATGGTCGGCGAAGTTTTAACAATTATCAAAGAACTTGCCCAGTCCGGCATGACAATGTTAATTGTTACACATGAAATGGGATTTGCAAAGGAAGTTTCCAACCGCTGTATGTTCTTCTCTGACGGTAATATCACCGAAGAAAATGCACCGAAGGAATTTTTTGAAAACCCACAGAGTCCAAGATTGAAAGAATTTTTATCGAAAGTACTTTAATAAAAATATCCCCCAGCCATTGTCATTTGACTCCGGCTGGGGGTGTGTTTTTATTAAAGACTTAAATCAATATCAACCGTTCCGTTGTTTACATATTTCATATAGTCAAACAGCTTCGGTGCCGCAAGAAGTTCCAGCGGGTCTCTTTCATGTTCATCGTCTTCAAATATTTCTGCCACTTCTTTAATTTCCGGGTTTGATAAAGAATTCACATATTCTTTTAATTCCAGTACAGTCATATTAAAAAGTTCTTCTTTACTTTTCATGCGTTCATTACTCCTTTTCTTTTTCAAATTTAATCGCCAAAGCCGTTGAAAATAACCTTGCCGGCATTCCACAGTTCAGCTGTTCTTTTTGCCGCCTCAAGTCTTCCGGCATCGTCTTTAAAGCCAAATGTTGCCGACTGGCAGCCGCAGTCCATGCACATGACATAATAACCGCTGTTTTCTTCTTCTAAAATAGAAGGTCCTAAACATCTCGGACAGTCTTCTAATTCAATCATTTCATAAATTTCCATGTTAATCTCCATTCCTCAGGCATTTCACTGCCGTGATTTCAACGCTGTGGGAAAACACTTGCCGGATTTTCCCCACTTTCATGCTGTTCTATTATACATGAAATTTGTCTGTATGTGAACCTAAAAATCCGGAGCAGTTCAAACTTCCCCGGATATACTCCTGTAATAACCCCGACTGTCCGGCAATCTGACCGATAATATCTTTGTCATAATAGCCTATGCCGAGTTTTTTAGCTGTTTCTTCACCGATAAAACGTCCGCCGCTTCCAAACTCTCTGCTGATTGTAATAATTCTTTTTGCCATTGCTGCTTCCTCCTCAACTTAATTTTTCCACTCTATTCTTACTGATTTTCTTTAAAAATGCATATCCTGCTGCACAGGCAACAAGTTCTGTTATCGGAAATGCCCACCAAATCAGGGAAATACCTGCTGTTGCGTTTTTTACAAAAATTGAAAAAATTCCTGCTAGCGGTAATATAATGACAAGCTGTCTAAGCAGTGAAATCACAAGCGATTCAAGACCGCCGTCCAACGCCTGATAAATGCCCTGATAGGCGACATTGATTCCCGCAAAAATAAAACTGATTGAAATAATCCGCATTGCACTGATAAAATACGTTCTTGACTGTCCCGCATTAAACAGCGTGGCAAATGCGTCCGGAAAAATTTCTGTAATAAAAATCCCTAAAATCATCAGTGCCGTCGTGTATATCAGACCATATTTGATTCCGTCCCAGATTCGTTTTTTACTTCCCATTCCATATGCATACGCTATGATTGGCGTAATGGCATCTCTTAAACCAAATGCTAAGAACAATACAAACTGCTGGACTTTATAAAACAATCCGTATGCAGTCTGTGCAGAAGGACTGAACTTCAAAATCAGATTCATTACATAAACCATGACAGACATCAGCGCCTGTGCAATGATTGCAGGCAGACCTATTGAATAGATTCCTGCAATCGTTCTGCCATCCGGTTTCATGAATTTTATTCCATGTTCAAATTCCCTATTTAATTTCATATGAAAAATAAATAACAACCCTGCTGATACAATCTGACCGATTGCCGTAGCATACGCAGCGCCCTCTACGCCCATTTCAGGAACGGGTCCGATACCATAAATCATTACCGGGTCCAGAATAATATTGACCACAGCACCCACAACCTGTCCGATTGTGGAATAAAGTGAACGCCCTGTTGCCTGTAACAGCTTTTCAAATAATGAAAAGAAAATAATTCCAAAAGAAAGCACACAGCATATTCTTAAATAACTTGTTCCCATTGCAATCACTTCCGTGTCAGCCGTCTGTGATGAAATGTATGCCTTCACTCCAAAAATGCCAAACAACAGACATACCGCACAAATTATCACACCTAAAAACAGACTGTTTCCGGCGACTTTCGCAGCTTTTTGGTTTTTTCCCTCTCCAAGAGTTCTTGCAAGAAGCGCATTCGTTCCCACACCGGTTCCGATTCCAACTGCCACCATAAGCATCTGTACCGGAAATACCAGTGTCAGCGCATTCAAAGCCGCTTCACTCCCCACTTTCATATTGCCGACAAAAGCACTGTCCACAATATTGTAGACTGCCTGCAGTGCCATGGATAAAATCATCGGTATTCCCATCTGCACCATGAGCCTATTTACCGCCATCTCCTTCATCTTGTCACTTTCTTCCATTTAATCCTCCTTGTTTGCGAAGCAAATGCGACTGCCCTTTGCAGGAGCAGAGGATTTGTCCTCCTTGTTTGCGAAGCAAATGTCTGCTATGTATGCTATGCCCAATAGCTTGCATAGCATGCGCCCTTTGCAGGAGCAGAGGATTTGCCTCCTTGTTTTTTTGCACAAAAAAAGTGTGTAGTTACCGCATAAGCTGGACTTACGCTGATAAGCTACACACTTTTTAATGGCATTATAGATTTAAAATAAAAAAACGAGCAGCAAAACTGGATTTACGCTCGTCTGCTACTCGTTCAAAGATTATTATATTTCTGATTTTTAAAAAAGTCAAACAAAAAAGTTTTTATAAAAGAGCTTATTTTTTGAAAAAATGAAAATCACAGCAGTCACCGCCATAACCTAAGGTTTTTGTCCGCGTAAAACCTATTTTTTTCAAGCCGCCGTATGTCACATCATCGACATCACAGAACAGGCGGCACAGATTTTCACAGCCGTTTTCCACGCAGGCGGTGTGCCACAGGCATTTTTTAATCGTAACATCATAATAATCATTTCCATATGCCTGCGTACTTTCTTGCAAATCGGTTGTACGCATAATTTTAAGAAAGATATTGCTGTAAATGGCATAAAATCCCGGTACTAATTCCATTTTAGCCGTTGAAGCGTGTTTTTTTGCTGCTACTTTATCAAGCATATATTTTCTCATATACTTATATACATCTTCTTCTGAAAAGCCTTCCTCAGACAAGCACTTATGCAACGCTATGCGTGGAAGTATCGTCTGGGCAAGGGTTTTCATCTGATTTTCGGATTTATTTTTTGTATTCTGAATCAATGTATCCAGCATTTTTTCCTGCCTGTCAGATACTGCACATCCCTTTTTATTTCCGAATTCTTCAATTAAAAATGCTTTTATCTGCTTTTGCTGTTTTATTTTCATCGTTATCACACCCCTCTTTTTGTAACTTCTAAAAAAATTCTGTACCATACCTGTATTGTATCATAAAAATAACGGCACGGTATATTCATTTTGAAAATATACCGTACCGCTATTTTACTCTATTCTACCGGACCGCTCCATGAAGAAAACTGTTTTGCATGGCTGTCTAAATCCGCCGTATTTACGGTTATCTTCCCGTCTGCAACCGTATATTGAATATTCATCGGATTACAACCGCCCGCAGTGCCGCCTACACTGTCCATTTTAAATACATTTCCGCAGTTCTGACATACTAATTTGCCGCTTCTCTCCTTGAAATACGCTTTTGGAGAAGGATTGCAGGTCTGACAGGTGTTCAATGATAATCGTGCTGAGCCGTCAGACGCATTTACGGCAATCATCTGTATATTGGTTCCGTTTGAATCATAATTTACATATAACGGATGTTCTGTCAGTGTACCGATATCTATTGCTAACTGTCCGTTTTCTACGGCAGGCGTTATGTATGACGCAGCTGCGGCGTTTTCTGTCGAAGCTGTACTTTGAGCCGCCGTATTTTTAGAACCTGCACTTTTATCTTCTGTACCCGGTGTAAATTCATGGGTGATTCCGTAAGTCTTTACTATCATTTTGTAATTACAGCCGTTAATAACATCTTCCGGCACATTTATCGTCCATTTTACCGGAATCCCGGTATAAACCGTAATCTCCGGATACGTTCCGAAATCCAGATTGCTTTCCACATACTGAATATCCCCTGACTGCGCTATCACCGCCGTATCAAATTCCGCTGTATTGTGAGATCCCTGTGAAATCCTGACCGGATTCATGCCTGCCAGACCCACTCCCTGTGAAAGCATTGCAAGTCCGAGCACCACAACCAGTATCGCGCCTGTCTGCATGACAAGCTTCGTATATTTTTCCCCAAGCGCCGATACAAGGCTTCCAAGCCCCAGCATCAGCGGAACCGTGCCTAAGCTGAACATCAGCATTGCCAGTGCTCCCGATATGGGATTGCCCAAACCGAGTGCAATAATCTGCATAGACTGCATCGGACCGCATGGCATAAATCCGTTTAACAGCCCGACAACAAACGGTCTTTTTTCTGTTCTTTTTTTCTGATTGATTTTTATGACGGACTTTCGCGGGAATCTGATTTGAAGCTTTCTCAATGCCGGAAAAATCCCCAGCATATTGATTCCCATTATCACCATAAATAATCCGGCTGTTATTTTTTATATGCCCTGTAGCAGCAGCGGCATTCCACTGCCCGAACCGCCTGTCAGAATCATTCCTGCTCCGCCAAGCACAAATCCGACTGCCGTATACGAAACTACCCGTCCCGCGTTGTACAGTACCGAAGGCATGATGACATTTATTCTGGATGAACTTGTATTCTCAGCGTTCCTCGAAGGAATACGCTGTGAAAGATGAATCCCGCCGCACATCGCTATACAGTGAACGGATGTTAAAAGCCCTACAATAAAGAGCATGCCATAGCTCATTTGGGAATCGGCAAGCATTGACGGAACAAGTAAATTTAAAATACCAAAATGCTGTAACAGATAATACAGTAAAATAATAACCGCCAGTGTTCCAATCCTTCTAACCCATTTTAAAGAATCTGCCTGCTTTTTATCGATAACTGTATAATCCAGCTTCTCAATAATCGCAGCAATACGGTTTAATGTCACTATTTCCGGATTAAATTCTATTTCAGCCTGTCCTTTGCTATAGGAAACCTGCACTTTAGAAATTCCTGCTGTATTCTTTAATTCCTGCTCTATTTTATTCTGACAGTTAATACAGGTCATGCCATCGATAATAAGAACTTTTCTTTCCATTCCCATGTTTCATTTTCCTTTAATATTACCGATTAAAATATACCCCTGCCGGGTATTAATATCGCAGTTAATTATATACACCTATGGGGTATTTGTCAACAAAATTTTAATTGCACGCTGTTTTGTCCTCTGTAAATACCGCTAAAAAATCAAAAACCGCCATAAGAAACAGACAGCTTAAGGTGACTATTTCTTTGGCGGTATTTTTTATAAATAAAGGATTACTCCCGTACCTTTAAAGCTTGATTTGTGCCATACGTTCAGCATGTGTCGATAGGGTAATTGAGATGCAATCTGCTCTACAGTAAAACCATTTATGTTTAGTTTTTCATCTATTGTAAGTTCCTTGGATAACAATGCTCCCAGCAGACGGTGCAGTTCATACGTCTCATCATGTTCCGGCAGATTCTTTGCCAGTCCAAGCATGATGATATTCAGCAGGTCAAGATTTCCCTTCCATTCATAGGAACCGATCAAATCTTCCTTGGTGAGATGCACATGGCTCATGCTGCTCTCTTCCATGTTCATACATACCCAGATCGAATATACACGCTTAATGTCATTGTAGCTGGAGTTCTCAAAATCACGTTCTTTTTGCGATGAGATCAGTCTGCTTACATAAAAGATTGCCCTGTTTAAGATTTCGTATCCCTTCGGCTCGTCTTTCTGTGCTTCCACATTGATGATGATCTGTGACAATCCATCTTTCATGCGCACATAGAAAACGATATCAAATCTTACCAGACCTTCATTAATTTCTTCATTTTCTGTGTTGAAACCGACCAGCCTCTCACCATTTTTTTCGCTGGCTGCATTTGTGAGTCCAGGCTCTACCGGTACCGTACTGATATGTGGTGTTCCCTCGATGCAGTTGACCACATCCTTGGGATTCATGCCCTTAAACTCATCAACTGTTTTTACCAGTATATGTGCCAGTATGCTCTTCTGCCCTAACAGACGCTTTGCACTCGTATCATACTGTGCATCCTTGTCTGTTGCTTTCACTGCATTTTTTAATTCTGTATTCACTGGCCTTCCTCCTTTTTGTAACAGATATAGTCATCCCCAAAAAGGCATCTGACCACACCTATATTATAACTTACCCATTTCTTTTATACAATCAATTTTTACATTTGAAAAAGGAACATAAGAAAAACTCCAAACCTGTCATAGACTCGGAGTCTTGATTCCATCCATTTTTTACATTGTCTGCACCGGTGCATGTTGTTCCTGCTCCTCATGCTCCAAAACATCCTGCTCTGGCACATGCTCTATACTTTTTGCTTGCTCCTGCACTTTTACCATATACCGGATTTTAATGCTGCTGTAATCAACCCCTGCCGGTTCCAGCACTTTTTTCTCTAACATGTTTAACATCGCCTCGGTGTCAAATTTTCCCTCAAAATAAAGTTCCTCATCCACCTTTATCGGTACATCCATTTCTTCCGGTGAACTGCCAAGGATCGTCCTCCAGCGTCCGGCTACTTTTCCACACATTTCCATAAATCTTTCATGGATATCCGGCTGTTCATTACAGGTCTGCAAAATCCTTTGTGCCACCTTTCTCCATGTAGGTGTCTCTATCCATTCTCCCGGTGCGAACTGGACTGCCAGCGGTCTTTTCCCTTTCAGTTCTGCCGGGGACACTGTGATAAGGCTGCTTTCCCGGATCGTATCTTTCACATTTGTATGCAGCTCCCCACTCCGATACATCTGGAGCAGTGCATCACATTTCGTGTTCACAAGCTGTAACATTTCCTCCCTCAGTTCTTCTATCAGTTGCTCATAATTCATACGCTTTTCTCCTCCTGTCACACAATCTTGTGTTTCTTTCTTCTATATAATCTTTCTTCCGCTTATTTCCCTATTACACACTTTTCTATTCCTATTGTTCTGCACTTGTTTCCTAGTTTTATGCCAACAATAAAACGCCCGGATCATCGGGCATTTTATTCTTACCATAAACTGGCAGGAACAACGTTTCCTATTTGCTTGCTGCCATTCCTGCTGCAGTCTTACTCATATCGAATCTCCTGTTCCATGACAATGCCTGACTGGAACTGTATCAGCAGCTTCTCGCTGGATTCCACTTTGATGGTCGAGATCAGCCGTCTGACAAGGTCATTGTCGAACTCCTGTATCTGGCAGGTGCTTGTGCTTAAGTAATGGTCGATATCTTGGATTCTCTGTTCATAGCTGTCAGCCATCCATTTCTCGTTTCTGGCTGTTTTCTGTGCCTCTTTTAAGGCATTGATTTCCTCTGCTATGGTGCGATAGCGTTCATCAAACTCCGGTGTGTAGGAGCCGGTCTTTGCATTCTCTGCGATCAGTGCCACCATCTCTTCCTGCTTTTCTTTTATCTTTTCTTTTATCTTTTCTTCATATTCCCCGGACTCTTTTGCGGTGCTGTAGTTCCCGATGACATGGATGATGTTCTGCCGGAAGTTTTCCATAAATTCCATATCATCACTCGTGATCCTGTGGATGGCTTCCATCACTGCCCTGTTTAATGCGTTCTCTTCGAGTGTCTCGGATTCCCCGCATTTCTTCACTCCGTTGGTCAGCCGGTTGCTGCATCTCCAGACCACTTTCTTTTTCCCGTTTCTCGCCCAGGTGACCCTCCGGTACTCCTGTCCGCATTTTCCGCAGATCAGCATGCCGGTCAGTGCATAGGTGGAGGAATACCTGCTCCTCTGGTTTTTCTTCCGGGTGACAGCCGCCTTGCATAAGGATGCCCTCCGCATCATCTCTTCCTGCACCCTGTAGAACAGTTCTTTCGGTATGATCGCCTCATGGTCATCTTCCACATAATACTGCGGTACGAGTCCGGTGTTCTTGACTTTCTTTTTTGTCATGAAATCCACCGTGTAGGTTTTCTGCAGGAGTGCATCTCCCATGTATTTTTCATTGCGGAGCATTTTGTCTATTACCGTGGAATGCCATTTGTCCTGCCCTGTGGCGGTCTTGATTCCCTGCTCTTCCAGATGCTTTGCGATCTTCCCGGTACTGTAGCCTTCCAGATAAAGGCGGAAGATCCGCTTTACGATCTCTGCCTCTTCGGGTACGATGACCAGGTCACCATACTCGTTTTTGGTGTATCCCATGAACTTTGTGCAGTTTACGATGACCTTGCCTTTTTCAAATTTCCTCACGACTCCCCAGCGGATGTTCTCACTGATGTTGCGGCTCTCCTCCTGTGCCAGGCTGCTTAAGATGGTGATAAGGATTTCGCCGGTTCCCTCCAGTGTATTGATCCCCTCTTTCTCGAACACCACCGCCACGTTCTTTTCCTTCAGTTTTCGGATGGTCACCAGCGAGTCTACCGTGTTCCTCGCAAACCTGCTGACCGACTTTGTAAGGATCATGTCGATCTTTCCTGCAAGGGCATCCTGTATCATGGCATTAAAGTCTGCCCTCTTTTTGGTGTTTGTTCCACTCTTTCCGTCATCCGCATAGATGCCGGCATTTTTCCAGTTTTCGTTTTCCGATATCTTGCTGGTATAATACTCCACCTGTGCCTCATAGCTGCTGTCCTGCTCTTCCAGTTCCGTACTGACACGGCAGTAGGCAGCGACCTTCATTTTCTTCTCTGACAGTTTCACATTCCGGTCATACTGCACCTTGGCAGGTATCATGCTGATCTTTTTTGCTGTTTCTGCCATCTGCTCTCCCTCCTAATCCTTGTACCCGGCTGTGACACGGCTCCCATTGATAAGCTCCACTTCTGCCATGTTTCCGCCATGCACCCAGATGCGTGCGATTATTTTTCTATATAAATTTTCATCAAATGTTTCCAGTTCCTTTTTCCCTGCAAGGATGTTTTTGACCTCCTCTGTCCGGAACTCACCATCCCTGACCTCCAGTGTCCGGTAGCGTTCCTCTGCCCTTTCATAGAGCAATTTCATCAGGTCTGTTTCTGTGCGTTCCTGTTCTTCTTTCATCCGCTGCAGGTTCCGCTCCAGAACCCGGTGCTGAGGGCTGACCTTTTCCTCCTGCCTTTGTACCCGGAGCAGGCCTTTGTTTCGTATCACTGCATTGATGGCTTCCACACACACCTGCTTTGCCTGCCCGTCTGTAATAAAACTGTTCCTGCAGTTTTTTGCTCTGCCAATCACATAACTCTTGCACTTCCACTTGGCAGTGCCGCCACGCTCTTTTTTGTGGCTCGGCTGGATATGGCTGCATACTGCCCCGCATTCTGCACACCAGATGACACCTCCGAAGAGGATTCTCTCATCCCTGCCGGACCGGTGGTCTGCCCTTCCAAGCTCTGCCCTCACCTTTTCCCGTCTGCGCTGGACTCTCTCAAACAGTTCCTCTCCTATGAGCTGCGGATAGTATTCTGTGCCAAGGTAGCTTGGGTTTTCCAGTATCCTGCCAATGGATGCATGGGTCCAGGACACTTTCCCTTTTGCATTGCATATTTTTCTCCCTTTCAGGTTCTGGGCGATCCTGCCTGCCGCCACTCCGCTGTCATAGTCTGTAAATATCTGTTCCACAATCTTTCTCTGCTCTTCGCAGATGGTGATTTTTCCATCCACAACTTTATAGCCGATTGGCATGCCACTGCATCCTGTCCACCTCCCCTCTCCGTCAGTTTCAGTCCGTTGTACAGGCAGAAGGTGATGTCGTGTTCTTTGGAGACCACGATCTTCTCCGCTGTCATTTTAAACAGTTGCTCGTCAAACTCCTCCATTAATCCGTCCTGTTCTGCGATCAGTTGGATAAGCTGTTCGGTCCGCACGATTTCTTTTGTCCTTCTCAGCTTTCTGGTCAAAAGTGTCTTTTTTCTCCTGCATTCCGTCAGTTGCCAGCCAAGCTTGCTACTGCTCTCCATAAAAAGAGCAGAGTCCATATATCCTTTCCTCATGACTTGGTTTAGGATTTGGCTCTGCCCGCTTATATCTTTGATTTCCTTATCCAGTTGTCTGATTTCCTCACTGTCCTGCCTTGCTGCCACAAGTTCTGTCAGCTCTTTTAACAGCGGCTCTAATATCGTTCCCTGATTGGTGTACAGCTTGTTCCACATGTCTGTAAAAGCCCGGTGCAGCACATCCTCCCGGATGGCTTTCATGCAGCAGCTCTCTTTATCCTCCACA
>ERZ791610.1096-NODE-1096-length-12011-cov-2.635330_pt1 | contig 12011 bp, 10 predicted proteins | sample MGYA00510061_ERZ791610 | MGnify/ENA primary metagenome ERZ791610 (study PRJEB30046, sample SAMN00791922) | human gut metagenome | study: EMG produced TPA metagenomics assembly of the A metagenome-wide association study of gut microbiota in type 2... | reverse complement strand
CTTTATCAAGAATCAGCTGAATGCTTCCAGAGTCAGCGAGAATTATCTGATTGAAGACCATTCCGACGACAGCCGTGTCGGTATTTACTATTATGAATATGGTTCTTACCCTAGAAAGCCTCGCGTAGTCTATGACAGAAAACACTCTTCCATTAATAATATAGAAATCTCAGATGTGCCACAGACACTTTTTTATAACACCCGTCTGTTCCACACAAGCGGCATTACGCTCGGGCTCGGCGGAAAGGCACAGGATTTTGCGATCCACTGTATCAAAGAATTTAAAAAGCAGGGAACCCTGATCTCATTTGACGTAAACTATCGTGCCAATCTCTGGACTGGAGAGGAAGCAAGAAAATGCATTGAAACCATTCTTCCTTATGTAGACATTTTCTTCTGCTCTGAGGACACCGCAAGACTTACCTTCGGAAAAACAGGTACGATCAACGAGATCCAGAAATCTTTCTGTGAGGAATACCCGATTTCCGTTGTCGCTTCCACAGAGCGGACTGTCATCACTCCGAAGAAGCACAATTTTACTTCCATCATCTATTCTGCAAAAAATGATACTTATTACAGGGAAAATCCATACAATAATATTGACGTTGTGGATCGTATCGGAAGCGGCGATGCCTATGTATCCGGTGCACTGTATGGTTATTTAAAACATGGGGACTGCCAGAAAGCTTTGGAATACGGCAATGCCATGGCTGCCATCAAACACAGTGTCATCGGCGATATGGTCTTCACGGACTTAGAGGAGATCGACAGCATTATCAAACAGCATAAGAATACTTCAGGCTATCAGTCTGAAATGAACCGTTAAAAAGAAGAGGCAGACCACACATTTACTGTGCTGATCTGCCTCTTTTTTGCGTAAATTCAGACAAGTTCCATACACTCTGCCTCGAAAAATTCTGCCTCTTTCTCATCATGCGTGACAAAAAGAACAGTTTTTTCGGCAGTCTGCGTTTTTATGACTGTGGCAACTTTCTCCTTCGTCTCTGCGTCAAGTCCCTGCAAAGGCTCATCCATGATCAAAATATCATACTCTGCCAGAAGTGCCCTTGCGATCGCCACACGGCGTTTCATGCCGCCGCTGTACTCACTTACCGGCTTTCCGGCAATATCGTCAAGTTCCATCTTTTTTAAAAAGCCTGTGATCTCTTCTTTTGTTTTTCCGGTTGTGATATGAATGTTGGTCACCGCATCCAGATTTTCAAACAGGCGGTTTTCCTGAAATATAGCGCTGATCCTTTGATGCTCCATACCGGAAACAGTTCCCTCATCTGCCTTCTCCAGTCCCATCAAAATCGATAGAAGCGTGGATTTTCCGATGCCTGATTTTCCCATAATACAGGTCATTTTTTTCTCCCTGAACGTACAGGAAAAATGATCTAACACCTGATTACGATCATATGATTTACATAAATTTTTTACTATGATATCCATTTCTTTTCTCTTTTACCAATTCACTTTTTGTTTTCTGCTATCCTTTTTGCCTTGTGCACATGCGTAAACCGCAAATTATTTTACACTTAACCGATGCGCCAGCAATGACAACAGCCACTGAAAAATTTTTTCAAAAAGCACACTCACTGCAATAATGACAAATGTCCAGGCGAACAGGTCAGGTGTCTCCAGATAAATCTTTGCATTGTAAAGGTTTTCTCCGATGGAGCCTTTTGGAATGCCAATGATTTCTGCTGCGATCCCCGCCTTAAAGCACATACCGATCGCAATTGCACAGGCAGAACGAAAATACGCAAAAAGTCCCCCAAAATAAAGGTAATACATTTTGTTCCAGAATTTCATCCGAAAGATTTTTGCCATCTCAAAAAGTTCCCGGTCCAGATGTTCAAATCCCTCTAGAAGATTTGTATAAATGATTGGAAATGCCATGATGAAAGAAATCAGTATTGACAGGTTTCTTGATGGCATCCAGATGAGCACCAGCACAATAAAAGACGCGACCGGAGTAGCCTTTAGCACAGCCACCGGAAGTGCAAGGATATCGCGTATTAATTTCACATGATATGCCAATGCAGAAAGCAAAACGCCGCCTGCCGCTGCGCAGAAGAAACCAAGTGCGATGCGCTCCAGCGAAAACCAGATTGACTCCCAGAAGGAAAAGGTTCTCACCAACGAAAGCAGGCACCGCCCCACTGAAAGGGGCGATGCCAGTAATATCTGCTTGTCTAATGCCATGCTTGCAAACTGCCAGAGTAACAGCCAGAATGCAATGGTCCAGAGTTTTATTTTATTTTTCTTCCTAGTCTGCGTTGTAGTAGAAATCATCATTTGGTAATGCTCCACCGACTGCTGCCGGATTCTGTTCAAATAAAATTCCAAGATAGCTGCTTAATTTTGCTTTCATATCATTTCCGGCAATAAATGTAATGTTACATTCCGGGATTGCCTTCTCTGCGACCGGTGCTGCAACAATATCGTAGTTTCCGACAAGGACTGCCGCATCTGCCACATTGTCATTTACGTAGTTTACAGAAGCCTCATACTGCTGCAAAAATGTCTCAACTGCATCCGGATGCGCTTCAATAAAATCATTTCTTGCGATCACAACTCCGGTAATTAAGGCTGCCTTTGTATCTCCATCGCCGGAAGCCTTCTCCCACTCTTCGGTAAGGTCAAGTGCCACACGGATATTTTCATTCTGTGTCATTGCCACAGTCACAAATGGCTGTGGAAGCATTGCCACTGCATCCTCATTTGCTGCGAGTGCTGCCACACATTCAGAATGCTCGGATTTGTATTCGATTGTGACATCTTTTTCCGGGTCAATGCCATTTGCGGTCAGCATATAGTTTAATGCATATTCCGGTGTTGCACCCTTTCCGCTGGCATAGATGGTTTTTCCTTTTAAATCAGCAACACTCTGTACACTGTCGCCATTTTCCACAATATATAATACACCTAACGTATTGACTGCCAAAACGCTGACATCCACACCCTCTTTGTTGTACAAAACAGATGCAAGGTTTGCCGGAACTGCTGCAATGTCCACATTTCCCTGCACAATCTGCGGTGTGATCTCATCCGGTGATGCTGCGATGGTAAAATTGTAATGAACTGCTCCGGTATCTCCGTTGTCGGAATCATCCATCAGCTTTACCATTCCCATAGCTGTCGGTCCTTTTAAGGCGGCTACATTCACATCTGTCAATTCGCCTGCTGCTTCAGTTTCTGTACTTGCTGCTTCCTCTGTTGATTCTGTGACTGCTTCGCTGGTCTCAGTCTGCGGAGTGGTTGTATTCTCTTCCACTTTGTTTCCGCCACATGCTGCCAGCATCACACAGGACATCATAAGAGCCAGTGCTGATACAAGTTTTTTCTTCATAATATAAATTCTCCTTCTGGTCTTAAGAATATCTCAGGTCAGTTTCTTCTTTCCTGTCAGACCGAGAATAAGTATAAAGGAATTCTGCCATAATCTCAAGTATCTTTTTTCGTACATGTTAATTTTTTAACGATTTTACTGTTTTTTGACATAAACTGATAAAATTTTTTGCTACAAAAAAATTTTTATTGTGTAATCGTTTCTGTCACACCAAGGAAAATCGGCATCTGCGTTTCGTTGTCAATAATGGCATAGACAAATGGGCGGTCTAAATGCACGGTCTTGACAACAGGTGTCTCCAACGAGGCGTACTCTGCAATTCCAACTACTGTTGCCGCTCCTGCTTTTGTTCCCTGCTCATCTACCTCAATGTACGTTTTATGAAGTACCATATCAATGTAAAGATTTCCGCGGTCACTCGTTCCGATTCCGCTAAAGTCTGCTTTTTCAGGATCGAACGCATCTGTCATTCCCATATTTTTCAAAGTGTCATTCAGTTCTACCGAATATTCCGACTTGAACTTTGGAATCGCGGCGTCCACCTCGTAATCCGTGCCTGCATTTGCAATGACAGTTACCAGCTTTTCTGCACTCATCTGGCTGATATAATCGCTCATGCTGATTCCTTCCTTTGGAAGCAGTGCGACAAAGCTGTAACCTTCTTCGTAAGGTCTGATAAAGCCTGTCGTACTGTCATCCTCCAGATAATAGCCCTCTGTGGAGTACATCATATCGACACTCTGGCTGCCTCCATTTTCCGGTGTAAAAGTGCCGTCCTGCACATCCTCCTTTTCATACGGAGACTGCCATTTTGCATCAAAGGCAACTGCGTTGATCAGATACATCACCGAATCATATTCAATCTGATCCAATATCTCCGGAATCATCTTTTCGGTCTTATTGGAAACCCACGTATTGATATCCTTTAACGTGCTGTCATCAAATGGTGCCTGATAAATTTCCGCATCAAATAATTCCGTGTTCTTTCTCAGGAAATCGTCCTCCACATGAAAAGTATCTGCATCTTTCAGCCAGATAGAGTTTGCAATATTCAAATGCGCATTTTCGGTATCCGGTAAATTCTTCATACAGGAAGAAAGTTCTTTGCCCTGCTGTTCGGCTGGCATGCCGCCCGATAAAACCTGTTCCATTTGCGTCAGGGTATCGCCCTTCGCACCGTTCTCTGTCATGGTAAGCGCTGCTAATACTGACAATGGAGATATCATCTCATTTTTTCCATCCTCATATGTCTGCTGCAGCAGATTCAGGGCAAACTGACGGTAACGGTAACCAAAGGACGTTTCCGCGCTGCCATCTTCCGTTTTCTTTTCTGTCGTGTCAACCTCTGCCTGCTGATCCTCATTTCCTGTATGATTGGCATTTTGTTCACTGTCCTCCGACTGTTGCGGCGTCAACCGCTTCGTCGTATCAGATAATCCACTGCCACACCCGAATAATCCTAACGCCATACATCCGATCAAAATTGTAACCAGTTTTCGTTTCATATGCTTTTCCTCCCTTTCATCCTTTATCAACACAGCTCACGCAATACCATGAGCAGTTCCTCCTCCGTCAGATTCTTCGTCTGGATGGTAAACGTCACACCTTCCTTTGTAAAAATCGCGAGATAACATTCATCCTCCGCTGCAAGACGTGCGATTGTCACTTCCCTATTATTGATCACAGAAGTTTTTAAATCATCATCCTCAAATTCCGTGATAATCCCGGATTCCATCGTGCGGACACCGATCTCAAGGCTTCTGTTTCCATCCTCACTCTCATACAGAAATGTATTATTATCATCCACTACCTGATGATCTTTATTATAATAAATACTTCTGGTATCCGAGGTCTGCTTCTCCTCTTTCTGCCCACTCAATGACTGCGTGGTATTTTCTGCATAGGCTGTATCTGTATCATGCTCCTCTGCATATGCCACAAGACTTTCCGGCAGATTTTTTGGAAAAACTGTCACTCCATAATACTGCTCTAACTCCTCTGCACTCATACGCTCTTCCTGTCCATTCCCCACATCGATCGCAATCGTTGTCAGTTCACTGACCTCGTTGATCGTGATCTGCTCGTCTGTATCTGCAAAAGATTCTGACTCCACACTCTCTGTCTGTTCCTCTTCCGCCTTTGCCACTGCAGTTTCGTTCCCCTCATTTGGGGCTGATGCACCTTCGTTCATCCCTTCTGCGACAGCACTTTCTGTCTCTGCGCCTGTATCTTTGTTCTGCACCCACAAATCAAATGATACCACTGCTCCAGCCAGCAGAATACACACGCACGCTGCCATTGCGGTGAAATGCCTGAGATTTCTCTTTTTCTGTGCTGCTTTGTTCCACTGCTCCGCCTCTTTTACATAAGCCGGATCGATTTTTCCGATTGCATCTATCCAGTCCGTATTTTTCATAATGCATAGCCCTCCTTTTTCAGATAGTCCAGCAATTTACCCCTGACACGAAAAAGCGTTGTCTTCACCTTTCCCTCACTGCATGCACAGCGCTCTGCAATCTCTGTAATGCTATCAAAATACCAGTATCTCCGCACAAACATCACGCGGTGCTCCTTCGGGAGATTTTTGAGGAAATGATTGATACACGCCACTAATTCCTGTTCCTCTATGTAGTGCGATGGCTCTTTTTTGTCCACCTGATCTGTCAGTTCATCAAAAATAAACTCCACTTCCCCTTTTCCTCTTTTTGCCGTATGCAGCTTCCGGTATCGGTCCAGACTTAAATTTCTTGTGATCGCACCTAAAAACGCAGATAAAATTGCCGGTCTCTCGTCCGGCATAGCGTTCCACGCCCTCAGCCAGGTGTCATTGACACATTCTTCACAATCTTCTTTATTCAAAAGAATATTTTTCGCAATCCTGCCACAATAACTGCCGTATTTCTCTGCCGTGTGTCCGATCGCGCCCTGATCTCGGTTCCAATATAAATCAATAATCTTTTCATCTTCCATTGCACGTATCCTCATGTTCCCCATTGTTTTTACACGGATTTATTTCATTTTCTCATATTTCTCTTCACCTGGAAAGACGCAAATGAATTGGATTGGTTACACAAATTTTACACATATCAAAAAATCCGCACCTTATTTTTAAGGCTGCGGATTTTCTGATCTCTGCTTTTCTATAAACTAACCAAATCTCAAGCTGTCTCCATGGTTCAAAATCGGTGCACTGTACAAAAACAACACATCCTGATATTCCGTGTCCCCTAAAAGTTCCAGCGCATACGACGCAGAGACATACCGCAGGTCAACAAGTGTTACTTCCTCATAATACTCGGCTAAAAGCGGTGCGATACTGCTGCCAAAAGAATCCCTAAACAGCAACAGCTTCTTTCCATTATGGCACTCCGGATTCTGAATGGTCAGAAGCGCTCTTGCACCCCATAGGTAAAAATCATAATCATCCATCCCACCGATTTTTTCCGGCGCATAGACACTTACGTTCTGTTTTCTTTCATAATCATAGACCTGCATCCGCTCTATGGACAGATCTGTCCGGTAAAAAATTGTATCCGGTGTGGTTTTCCATGCAGAGGCTGCCCCGTAAGCTCCGACAAAATCCTCTGTGGCAATCTGCCAGCCGTCAGATATTGTATTGGTCTGCTGTCCCATAGACTGCACAAGTGCATCTACTACACCTGTAATTTTTTCCTGTTTCCAGTGCAGATCCGTGCGGTAATAATCTTCCAGATGCAGCTTATCATATAAATTAATTTTCTGTGCCGAAGGAATCTCCGCCTGTATCATCTCATCCAGCCTTGCATAATCCAGTATTGGATACTGTTTATCTGCCAGATAATAATTTTTGTCCAGGATGACTGCGACATAACAATCTGCGTTCTGAAATTGTTCTGTGCAGAGCTTCTCTATGGAATCTGCCACTCTGCCCACATTCTTTTCATTTAATTCTGCCTCCAGATGATAAATGCCATCCTCCACCTTAAAATAGCCATTGGTATCCGCTTTTCCTAAAAGTGCCGTCTCCGTCTCCGCTTTCACTGTGCGCAATCCATCCCTCACCGGAAACTGCTCGGAAAAATACGTTTCCAACTGCTCCATATACGTTCCATCCCAAAAAGCAGCCACTGTAAATGCCGGTTTCTTCGCAAGTTTCCGTCTCTCCGTCTTAGAAACCGCCTGATCCGGCAGCAGAAACGCCGCCACCGGGACACAGACAAGTGCGAGCAGAAAAACAACTGCTGCTATTTTTTTCTTCCAATCCATGCTTCTGCCCTCCTCATTAACGATCCGATGTCAGATGAATGTGGTTTCCCACTCACTCTCCCTAAAACCGGAAATATAAAAACGGATGTACCGAACTTCCCAACAAAAATGCCGTAGCAAGCACCAGCCCTGTCAGTATATAACAGCTCTGTAACAGCCATCCTGACTTTTTCCACATGTTTGTATTTTTTAATCTCTGAACGCACATCGCAGGAAACGGTGTCGCACCGGCGCACGCGATGAGCAAAAGTATCAGATAGCTCTTTGTCTCATAAGCTGCCATCGGTGTCATTGCATTTCCGTAACTTCCGGCTAATCCTAAAAGCTGTTCTTTTATCTCACGGACACTCTCCACACGGAAAATGACAAAACTAAAAAGGACGACCAGAAGAACATAACCATGTTCTATGCTGTTTTTGGCACAGATCAGAAACATATTTTTCCTGTTACCACCATTACTGTCATTATTTGCGGATATGTCTGCTATTTTAAAAGATCTTTCTTTCCATTTTCTTTCAATTAATTTCTCTGCACTTAAGAATACGCCAAAATACAATCCCCACAGCGCAAAATTCCATCCTGCACCGTGCCACAGCCCACTGAGCAGCCAGACAACGAACATATTAAAGCACCATCGCAGAACGCTCACCCGGTTGCCGCCCAGTGGGATATAAAGGTAATCGCGGAACCAACCGCCCAGCGTCATGTGCCATCTGCGCCAGAACTCCGAGATACTTTTTGAGATAAAAGGATACCTGAAATTCTCCGGGAACGTAAAACCTAATATTTTTCCGAGTCCGATCGCCATATCGCTGTAACCGGAGAAATCATAGTAAAGCTGTAACATAAACGCAAGGGCAAGCACCCAGTAACCCAGTGTGCCGATCCCTGCGCCTTCCGCACGGATTCCTGTTGTCACGACTGCTTCCGTTTTTGCTGCTGTTTCAGATATATTTTGCAGTGCCGAGACAAGCGACGCAAGGGAATCTGCGATCAAAACCTTTTTACAGAGGCCACAGACGAACCTTGCCGCACCTTCCCCGGTTTTTTCCCATGTGATCTCCCGGTGTTTTAATTCCGCCTGCACGGATTGAAAGCGGACGATCGGTCCGGCGATCAACTGTGGAAACATCGTCACATATGCCGCAAAATCAACAAAATTGTGTTCTGCCGCAACCTCTCCCCGGTAAACATCCACATAATAACTGATGATCTGAAACGTGTAAAAACTGATGCCGACCGGAAGTGCGATCTGCACCATCGGAACATGTGTACCGAGAATCCTATTTACACTGTCTGCCAGAAAATCCATATATTTAAAAAATACCAGCAATCCCAATGTCATTGCCGTAAAAATCCCGACCACAAGCCTGTCATGTCCACCCTTGTATTTTCCGGATCTGTCTGCCGGATCAGCAGCACAGACACACTTCTTCTGCCTCTGATATTCGATACATCTTCCACCCATATAGCCGACTGCAACAGAAAAAAGGAGCAGCACACTGTATTTTGGCTCCCCCCACAAATAAAAAACGAAGCTTGCCAGAAACAGTATCAGATTTTTCACTTTTGCCGGTGCCAGATAATAGATCACTAATACCGCCGGTAAAAAATAGTATAAAAACGTAATACTTGAAAAAAGCAAGCTTCGCACCACCTTCTGTATTTATTTTTTTAACGCTAAAAACGCTTCTTTTGCTGCATCTGCAACATCTTTGTCTGCCATGATGAATAAAATCACGTCGCCAACGTTTTCCACAACAACGCTCTCTGCTTCAACACATATCCACTTTGCCGGATCGGCATTTTCCTCTAAAAGCTTCTTGGCAGCTTCGATATCCTGATCTTCACTTACCCGGAGCAATACACACTGATAAGCAATCGAGGACATCATCGGTGCAGAGTACACGGAATCCGTATAATCAATCTCTGTCGTTCCTAAAATATATTCTTCTTCTGCTTCGGTAATCTCCACGTTTTCAAAATCATCTGTGTAGCTGAAGTAATCGTCATCTGTTTTTGCTGTTTTATAAATCTCATCCAGAATGTCTGCACAGCTTCCCTCCAGATTTGCCGATGTATCCAGCGCACCCTCTGTTGCCTCTGCAGTGATATTTCCATCATCTGCAACCGAATCTCCGGTTTTATTTCCACACGCAGCAATGGAAAGTGTCATTGCCGCCAGCAGAATCCATGCTATTTTTCTCTTCATATTCCCTCTCATTCCGGCGTGCGCAGACGCCCAAAAATTCATTTTCACAATCCATTGTGATGTGACCATCATTATACTATAGATTGTTCCCTTTTCCTAATGAATTTTTTCTTAATATCCGAGGAAATTTCTGGATACTTTATGATTTTGCAGTCAGAACCGATACAAACTGAAATCTCTGAATTAAATTAACAAGCGAAATTTTTCATAAATCCCTAGTTTTGTCTATAGGAAAATCGTAAAGCGCATGCCGTCTTCCACAGGCTCAAATACATAGCGGAATCCCTCTTTTTTCAGCAGTTCCCGCACCACATAGAGTCCCAGTCCGTTGCCCCCGGAAGCTGCCCGCGTGTCGTCCACACGGTAAAACGGCTCATAAATATAAGCCAACTGCTCCTCTGTCAACGGTGTACAGCTGTTTTCGATCCAGATTTTGTCTGTGTCTGCGGCAATTGTGATCTGCCCGCCCTGCTCTGTGTACTGTACCGCATTGCCGATCAGGTTCGACCACACTTTCTGAAATGTATTCCGGCTCATAAACAGCATGCAGTCTTCCGGGATACTGTCTGTCACCTCCAACTTTTTGTCAGCGATCTGCATCGCATATTCCTGCAGCACTGCTCCAATTTCCCCGCCTGCACAAAGTTTCTGTTTTTCTTCTTCCTGCAGATCCTGCACTTTGGAAGTATCTAAAATATCCCTGACCATTCCGCTCAGCTCATCCACTTTGGCAACTGCTTCCGCAAGATATTTGTCACGATCCTTGTACTTTCCTATATTATACTGCATATTTTCCAGCAGGATCCGAAGCCCGGAAAGCGGTGTTTTCAGTTCATGGGAAGCTGAACGCAGAAAAACAGTCTTCGACTTTTCCACTGCGAGCATATGCTCTTTTTCTTCATCCAGACTCCGGATCGTTGCAAGCAGCTGCTCATAAACCTGATTGATCTGCTCCGCCAGAAGTCCGACCTCATCTTCGTCCTGCACATGAAATGCCGCTTCCGGTTTTAAATTTTTCATATCGTTCGTGACATTCAGCATGTGAAAAATAGGTCTTGTAATACGTCTCGAATATAAATAAGAAAAAACAATGGAAAAGAGAATCGTCGCTCCGAACGTAAACGGCAATAAAAATGTGATCATATCCACTGCCTCTTTCACCGGCATGGCACTTGCCATCACTTCCACCTGGATTTCAATCCCATCGTCTGCTTCCATTGTTTTATTTTTCACAATAATCGATTCCGCATTTTCCAGATTGCTCACATCAAAAACCATATCGGCATCGGTATACAGTGATATCTGGAAATCCATTCCCATATAAGTAACTTCACTGCCGGCACACTCTACCGTAACATTGACATTATTTTGTTTTGCAAAATCAGAAAAAATCTGCCCCGCTTCCGCTGCAGTATTCCTTTTTATCTCCTGCTGCAATGTCTCCATTTTCTTTTCCAGCTGATCCTGCATCCGGCTTAAGTACACCTTCGGATAGAAAAAATAAATCATCAGATGCATGGATGTTGTGATAAAAAGCAGCATAAAAAACGTATATAAAAATGTTTTAGGAAATAATTTCATTTTCTTCATATTCAATCCCCTACTCTGCGCACACCGCTGAATACAGCCTTCTTTTGCAGGCTGTTCACTTATTGATATTTTATGGCAGCTCCAGCTTATAGCCGACGCCCTTCACCGTGATAATACAGTCGAGCTGCAGCTTTTTCCGCAGATTTTTCACATAGACATCCACAACACGGTCAAAAGGGCTTTCCTCCTCACCCCAGATCCGGTCTAAAATCTGATCCCGGCTCACAACCTGTCCCGCATTCTCCAACAAGACTGCTAAAAGTTTGATCTCTTTTGGTGTGACTGCCGCATCTTTTCCAAGATACGTTGCCCGATACCCGGAAAAATCCACCACAGCATCTTTGTATTTCCATGTATTTTCCGTCTTATAACGTGCCCGCAAAAGTGCTTCGATCCGCTTCAAAAGTAAGATCAGTGAAAACGGCTTACATATGTAGTCATCAGCAAGGTTGTCGAACGTCTGCACCTGCGTTTCCTCGTCCGTGACCGCCGTCAGCATGATCACCGGAACCCGGGAATGTTCCCGGATCTCCCGGCACACCTGCCAGCCGTCCATCTTCGGCATCATCACATCCAGGATTACCAGTGCAATGTCTTTGTCCGCAAAAA
>ERZ791610.1094-NODE-1094-length-12040-cov-2.361035_pt1 | contig 12040 bp, 10 predicted proteins | sample MGYA00510061_ERZ791610 | MGnify/ENA primary metagenome ERZ791610 (study PRJEB30046, sample SAMN00791922) | human gut metagenome | study: EMG produced TPA metagenomics assembly of the A metagenome-wide association study of gut microbiota in type 2... | reverse complement strand
CCATTGCCGGAAGCGTAATATTCGAAACATCCGCATGCGTCATCCCTTCACCAAGTACACTCCACAAGCCGCAGTAGCCTGCCACTTCATCTTCTAAAAGGCATACCAGATAAATATTTTCCGGTGTCGTGCAGGCGGAAAGAAAAGATTTTTCCGACCACGGTATAGAAAATATTTCCTGCTCTATGGCTTCTACCTGTGCAAGGTCTGTTTCACGCATTTCACGAATTTGAAACTGTTCCACGCTTGAGCTCCCTTTCTGCCTGTGACGGTCTTAAATATTCCGGGCGGAACGCATCGGATGAAATGATTTCTCCTGCTTCTGCCATATCTCTTGCCGCAAGTGCCACGCTTCCTGCACGCTGGGTACAGATATGTGCCGGTGCAATTGTATAGGCACAGGTCAGTCCTTCCTCAAATGCCTGTTTTGCCGGTACAACACCATCACCGATAAAGAGTACCGGTTCATTTTTCTCATTTAAAAGCTTTACCAGTTCTTCATAAGATAACAGGCTCTGTGCCATTACTTCCTGCGGTTTTCCGTCCTTGTCCAGCCAGTACAATGCCGTATATAAATGCTGTCTTCTTGCATCCATTACTGGACAAATCAGGCAGTCTGTTTTACTGACATTATATGCCATTGCCTTTAGTGTCGGCACTGCTGCCATTTTTTTATCCAATGCCAGTGCCATGCCTTTGCCTGTTGCCGCGCCAATCCGCAGTCCGGTAAATGAACCCGGTCCCTGTGATACCGCAATTAAATCAAAGCTTTCCGGCTCTGTTTCCGTCATTTTGCAGATTTCTTCAATCATCGGAAGCAATGTTTGTGAATGTGTTTTTTTATAATTTACCGTATATTCCGCTGTAAGTACATCATCTGTTAAAATTGCAACAGAAGCAGTGACTGCGGAACTTTCTATTGCCAGAATTCTCATTGTTTTTCTCCATTTGAAATCGTTATTTTACGGTAGTCGAAGCCTTTCTGCAAATCTTTTTCTATCGTAATGGTTATTGTGCTGTCCGGGAGCAGCTCTTCTATGAGTGTTCCCCATTCAATCAGGCATACACCGTCTGAAAAAAAGTATTCTTCATAGCCGATTTCGTCCATTTCGCTTACATCGGCAATGCGGTATACATCAAAATGGTACAACGGCAATCTGCCTTCATGATACTCCTGTACAATCGTAAAGGTCGGGCTGTTAATCGGCTCTTCAATTCCAAGCCCTTTGGCAAAGCCCTGCGTAAAGACCGTTTTGCCGACACCCAAATCACCGTTTAAGCAGTATATCTGTCCCGGCTGTACGGACTGTGCCAGCTTGTATCCGGCATCAAAGGTTTCTTTTGCACTATTTGTTTCTATGACCATATCTGCCTCCCACTTTTATCTGAAACGGCTTCAATTTTTTCTCTGCAATTGTAAGAAACGTATCCAGTTCATCACCGATGTCACGCAGCGGAATGATATTGGCACGGACACTGGTAATATATAAAACAAGACTCTTTCCTGTGCATTTAATCTTAAAAATGTCTTCCCAGCGCATTTCTTCGGCCACTGCCCCCTGCTGTAACAAAATCTTTTCTTCTGTAACTGTATATCGGACAGGTTCTTTAAAAGCTGCAACTGTTTTCATCTGCTGTTTCACTTTTAATTTCATGCCAATCGGTGTATACACGGTAAAAAAGAGCCCGAAAAAGCCCATCATCAGTGTATAGGAAATGTTGACCTGACCTGCGGATACTACGCAGATAATCAGTGCGACAATCCCAAACAACAGTCCTGCCACACCGCCGACGCTGTGGTAATTGTGGTATAATTTAAAGTTCATCAGATCCTGTTCGGTAACCTGTGTTTCAAACTGCACCTGTAAGCCCTGTGGCTTGTTCGATTCACTCATAACTTTTCCTTTCTTAATTCAACTCCCGGCATTATCCGGACAATCTTTGCTCTTTTTTAGTGCATAAATTTTGACAATCCGCTCAGATTCAGTCCTTCCTGTTTTTTCGGGCGATCCTTTTTTGTCCGGCGGTCTTTTGCCGGTCTGCCTATCTTTTTATTCTGTGCTTCTTTTTCATCCAAAATCATAGAAAGTGCAATTCTGCCTTTATTGGCATCCACTTCAATTACACGGACATCTACAATATCACCGACACTGACAACGTCTAACGGATGTTCGACACGTCTGTCACTTCTCATCTGTGAAATGTGTACCAGTCCGTCCTGATGCACACCAATGTCTACAAATGCACCAAAATCAATGACATTCCTTACCGTTCCCTTTAAAATCATGCCCGGCTGCAAGTCTTTCATTTCTAAGACATCTTTGCGTAAAATCGGCTTTGGCATTTCTTCTCTCGGGTCACGTCCCGGCTTTTCAAGTTCCTTGATAATATCCTCTAAGGTCATTTCACCGATTTCAAGCTTTTCGGAGAGTTCTTTTAAATTGTGAACTTTGCTTCTTAAACCAATTAATTCACCGGAAGTAATGGAATTGCTGTCATAACCCATTAACGCCAGCAGCTTCTTTGCTGCTTCGTAGCTTTCCGGGTGGACACTTGTTGCATCTAACGGATTGTCACCGCCTGTAATGCGCATAAAGCCCGCACACTGTTCAAATGCCTTTGGTCCTAACTTTGCCACCTTTAACAGCTGCTTTCTGTTCGTAAATCTACCGTTAGTTTCACGGTAATCTACAATATTTTTTGCCACTGCCTTGGAAATACCTGAAATGTATTCCAATAATGAAGCGGACGCTGTATTTAAATCGACACCGACTTTATTTACACTGTCTTCTACGACACCGGTCAGGGTTTCACTTAACTTTTTCTGATTCATATCATGCTGATACTGTCCCACACCAATCGACTTCGGTTCAATCTTTACAAGCTCTGCCAGCGGGTCCTGCACACGTCTTGCAATGGATACCGCACTACGCTGTGCTACGTCAAAATCTGGAAATTCCTCTGTCGCCAGCTTACTTGCCGAATATACGGAAGCACCGGCTTCATTGGTAATGATGTAATCCACATCGTTTAAATTCATTTCTTTAATCATGTCCGCAATGATTTTTTCGGATTCTCTGGAAGCCGTTCCGTTCCCGCAGGAAATAAGCGTTACATGATATTTGTCAATAAGTTTTTTTACTTCACGCTTGGATTCTTCAACCTTATTGTGCGGCTCTGTCGGATAGATGACCTTTGTATCCAGCACCTTTCCCGTTGCATCCACAACAGCAAGCTTACAGCCTGTACGGAATGCCGGGTCCCAGCCGAGTACGACTTTTCCTGCAATCGGCGGCTGTAATAAAAGCTGTTCTAAGTTTTTGCCGAATACTTTAATTGCGCCATCTTCTGCTTTTTCCGTCAGACTGCTGCGGATTTCACGCTCGATTGCCGGTGCAATCAGTCTGTCATACGCATCTGCAATCGTTACTTTTAATACCGGCGCTGTAAATTCATTTTCCGAAGTCAGCACCTGTTTTTCCAGATATCTTAAAATGCGTTCTTCCGGTGCCTCAATCTTGACCGTTAAAAACTTTTCCGCTTCACCACGGTTAATCGCAAGGATTCTGTGTCCCGGAACGGTGCTTAAGCTTTCATTGTAGTCATAGTAGGTTTCATAAACCGATTCTGCTTTTTCATCTTTGGCAATAGAAATGAGTTTCCCCTCTTTCATTGTAATATCGCGAATATATGTTCTATAATCTGCCACATCGGAAATCTGCTCTGCAATAATATCCATTGCTCCTGCAATTGCCGCTTTGGCATCGGCTACTTCTTTTCCTTCTTCTGTGCTGATGTACTTCTCAGCTTCTTCCTCTAACGGCTTGTCGGTATTTTGCTGTAAAATAAATTCCGCCAGCGGTTCTAAGCCTTTTTCTTTGGCAATTGTCGCTCTTGTTCTTCTTTTCTGCTTATACGGACGGTATAAATCTTCTACGAGTACCATTGTTTCTGCCGCCAGAATCTGCTGCTTTAACTCGTCTGTTAATTTACCCTGTTCTTCAATGCTTGCGATTACCTGTTCTTTTCTATCTTCAAGATTGCGCAGGTAACGCAGTCTTTCATCTAAATTTCTTAACTGCTCATCATTTAATGCGCCTGTTGCTTCTTTACGGTATCTTGCAATAAACGGAATCGTACAGCCCTCGTCAATCAGCTTGACAGCGGCTTCCACCTGCGTTGCCTTTATCTGCAATTCTTCTGCTATCTTCTTGATAATGTCCATTCGTGTGACGTTCTCCTTTTTCTTCCCATTTTTTGAATGCTTATTATTATACCAGTTTGGGAGAGGTTTCGCAACTTTGAGCTATGGCTGATTTGCAATCCACCATACCTTATGATAAGATTATAAATATATGCAAATTAAGGAGGATTTCATGGATAATTACGACCCGAATAACTGGAATGACAATAACAATACAAATCAAAATCAGAATATAAATGGAAACCAGCATCCGAATCAGAATTATTTTAATAATGACTATCCGGTGCCGCCGGCTAAACCAAAGGATAAGCTTGCGACTTTTTCACTGATTTTAGCCATTGCAGGCTGTGTGACTTCCATAGTGTATTACATCAGTCTGCCATGTACGATTTCAGCAATTGTACTGGCAATCCTTTCCCGCAGCCGCATTGGACGTTTTGAAGGAAAAGCGGTTGCCGGTTTATGTCTTGGCATTTCCGGCATTGTTTTAATGTTATTTTTCTTTGTTATGATGCTTTCCATTCTGCATGACCCAAGTTTAATAAATTATATGCAGGAATATATGTCCGTCTATGCTGTCGAGCCACGTGCATAGGCAGCATCAATAACAAACGGCAGTTTCTGCAAATCTGTATTGGATTACTCCGCTACACCAGCTTTGCAAAAACTGCCGTTTTTTCTTTATTTTTTACTTCTGTGGAATAAATACATCATAGATTGCGCGGATTGCCGCTTCAAAGTAGCGGTTTCTTACACCGACGATAATATTTAATTCGCTTGATCCCTGATCAATCATTTTAACATTAATCTTCGCATTGGACAGTGCAGAAATCACGTTTGCGGCATTACCGACACTGTTTTTCATACCGCGTCCCACAACAGCGATTAATGCGAGGTTTGACTCTAATTCAATGCTGTCCGGATTCACAGCTCTGTGCAGTTCTGCAAGCACCTTCTGTTCTTTTTCCACAAATTCATCCTGATGTACAATGACTGTCATGGTGTCGATTCCTGACGGCATATGCTCAAATGAAATACCGTTATCTTCAAATACCTGAAGTACTTTTCTACCGAAACCGATTTCAGAGTTCATCATATCCTTATCAATGTTGATTGCTACAAAGCCTTTCTTTCCTGCGATACCTGTAATGATACATTCCGGGATACTGCAGGTCGTTTCTACAATCATTGTACCCTTATCTTCCGGTGCATTGGTGTTGCGGATATTAATCGGAATTCCTTCTTTTCTTACCGGAAAGATTGCGGATTCGTGTAATACGGAAGCACCCATGTAAGATAATTCTCTTAATTCCTTATAAGTAATAATCGCAATCGGCTTTGGATTTTCTACAATTCTTGGATCTGCTACAAGGAAACCGGAAACATCTGTCCAGTTTTCATATACATCTGCCTTTAAAGCTCTTGCCACGATAGAACCGGTTACATCGGAACCGCCTCTTGAAAATGTCTTTACCTGACCGTTTGGCATTGCACCGTAGAAGCCCGGAATAACGGCATTTTCTGTATTTGCAAGACGTTCGCTCATCACCTGATTGGTTTTTTCAGATTCAAATTCACCATTTTTATCAAAGCAGATTACGGTTGCTGCATCAATAAATTCATAGCCAAGGTAATTTGCCATGATGATACCGTTTAAATATTCACCGCGGGAAGCTGCATAGTCCTTGCCGGCCTTTGCAGCAAACTGCTTCTTAATTGTTTCAAACTGTTCTTCTAAGGAAAGCTTTAAGCCGAGTCCCTTGATGATTTCGTTGTAACGTTCCTTGATTGCCTTTAAGGATTTATCAAAATTTTTGCCTTCTTCTGCTTCAGCATAGCATTTGTAGAGCATATCTGTTACTTTCGTATCCTCTGAAAAACGCTTTCCCGGTGCAGACGGCACAACATATCTTCTGCTTTCTTCGGCACGGATAATGTTGCCAACCTTCTTAAACTGCTCTGCACTTGCTAATGAACTTCCGCCAAATTTAACTACTTTTACCATTTTTATGTAACTGCCTTTCTCTATTATTTTTCAAATAAATGATTGATGATTGTATATCCTTTGTCGATATAATTGCCGCTTTCCTGCGCCTCTTTTTCATTGTAATTCCATGTGTGGCTCTGCTTGTTTGTGCTGTCATAGAGCATATACGGAACCGGATCTGATACATGGGTTCTGATGGCTACCGGTGTCGGGTGATCCGGAAGAACTAACATTCTGAAATCTGTTCCTGCCGCTTCTAACTGCTCTGTTACGCGCTTGATAATGCGCTTGTCCAGATTCTCAATTGCCTGCACCTTACGCTCAAAGCTGCCCTGATGTCCCATTTCGTCCGGTGCTTCCAGATGAATGTATGCAAAATCCAAATCATCTTTTAACAGTGCTTCTACTGCCGCATCGGCTTTTCCTTCATAATTGGTATCGAGTCCGCCGTTTGCACCTTCTACTTCAACAACTTTCATATCTGCACCGACAGCAATCCCCTTTAATAAATCTACCGCAGAAATCATCGCACCGGTATGTCCCGTCTTTTCAACAAACGGTGCCAGTGCCGGACGTGTGCCTGCACCCCAGAACCAGATTGAATTGGCTGGATTTAAGCCTTTCTTCATGCGCTCCACGTTGATTGGGTGATTTGCAAGAATTTCATAACTTTTCTTCATCATTTCACGCAATGCTTCTGTCTTTGGCAGATACTGTCCGATAACCTGTCCGAGTACATCATGCGGCGGTGTCAGTTCTACAACTTCTCCCTTGTCCCAGATGGTTAAATGTCTGTAGCTTGTTCCAACGTAGAATTTATAAATGTCTGTTTCTAATTCTTTACGGACTGCTTCAAGCAGCACTGCCGCATCTTCTGTTGAAATTTCGCTTGAGCTGTGGTCAATAATCGTTTTTTCTTCATATGGCAGGTCATCTGTAGATACCGTAACAATATTGCAGCGCAGTGCCACATCGGTCGGTTTCATATCGACACCGATACTTAACGCTTCGAGCGGTGAACGTCCCGTATAATATTCTCTCGGATTGTAGCCCAATACAGAAAGATTTGCCGTATCACTTCCCGGCGCCATGCCTTCCGGTACAGTACGCACCATGCCGATTTCGGACCACTTTGAATACTTATCCATTGCCGGCGTGTCTGCATAGTCAAGGGGTGTACGGTTGTCAAGTTCAGGAATATTCTTATCTGCCATTCCATCGCCTAAAACGATTAAATACTTCATGATTTTCTTTTCCTCATTTCCTTCTCATTTACTGTAACCGTCAGTTTTTTATTTTAAATGGTTGTTTTATCAAAACGGATTCTGCCGGCAACATCAAACTGTGCTGCTGCCTGTGCAAATGCCTGTTCTGACATATTCGCTGTTACAAGTCCAAATTCATCGTCAAGGCCGTCCACTGTAACAACCTGTGCCGCACGGAACGCTTCCTTTGCCTTTTCAAGAACTGCTCTGTCCTTAATCCGTACAAAGAAGGTACGTTCTACTTCCATCGGGCTTCCCAGTTCTAACTTTTCATAACTCCAGAGTGTCATGACATTTCTGCCCTTATGCTTTACGCAGTCTACAACGTCTGCAACAACCGCACTTGCCGTCGGAAGCTTTCCTGCACCTGCTCCGAAGAACATCACGTCCCCAATGACATTTCCATGAATATAAATGCCGTTTAAGACGTCATTGACATTATAGAGCGGATGTGTAGCATCAATTAAAAATGGCGCTGTAATCGCATAAACCTTTTCATCTTTCTTAAAGCTTGTTGCAAGCAGTTTGACAACACAGCCAAGCTTTTCCGCATATGCAAAATCGGCTGTTGAAATCTTTGTAATGCCTTCTGTCTGGATTTCTTCAAACTTTACGGTTGAACCGAATGCAAGCGATGTCAGAATCGCAATCTTACGGCAGGCATCATAGCCTTCCACATCCGCTTCCGGATTGCGCTCCGCATAGCCTAAATCCTGTGCTTCCTTTAATACATCTTCATAAGAACTGCCTTCCTGGCTCATCTTTGTTAAAATGTAGTTGGTTGTTCCGTTTAAAATACCGGTAATCTGTGTAATCTCATCAGCTGTGAGTGACTGGTTTAACGGACGGATAATCGGAATACCGCCACCGACAGATGCTTCAAACATGAAGTTTAAGTTTCTTTCCTTTGCCATTGCAAGCAGCTCCGGTCCGTGTTCCGCAACCAGTGCCTTATTGGAAGTACAGACACTCTTTCCGGCTTCCAGTGCTTTTTTTACAAATGTAAATGCCGGTTCAATGCCGCCCATAACTTCAACAACAACATCAATTTCTTTATCCTGAATAATGATGTCTACATCATGTACAATCTTTTCCTGAACCGGGTCGCCCGGAAAATCTCTTAAATCGAGGACATATTTTACCTCAATGCCTTCTCCTGCACGTTTTTCAATTGAATTTTTGTTGGTTTCAAGTACTTCAACAACACCTGAACCGACTGTTCCATAACCTAATACTGCAATTTTTGCCATTGTCTCTACCCTTTCCTATTCGCGACTTAATATTTTTAAATACCGCACACCCGGAAGCTGTTCAATCTCCTCAATCATCTTTGAAGAATCTCCGGTGCTTGGCAGAATATCCACACTCAATGTCAGCGATGCGACGCCGTTTACCGGTATAGTCTGATGAATTGTTAAAATATTTGCATGAAATTCTGCAACTTTTTTCAACACCAGTGACAACAGTCCCGGTTCATCGTCCATTGAAAGGACAAATGTGATTGTTTTTCCTTTCACGTTATCACGGAACGGAAAAATATCTTCTTTATATTTGTAATAAGAACTTCTGCTGATACCAACCTGTTCTGTGGCATCCGCAACAGAAATCCCCTTTGTTTCAATAAGCCGGTTTGCCTGTGCAACCTTTAACAGAACCTCCGGCAGTGCTTTCTGCTTTACAACATAATATTTAATATTTTCGTCCATAATCCACCATCTTATTGTTTGTGTCTGTGTGAGGAATACATATGTCTTTTGGTGTTCGCCTATAGAAGACAACTGTATTCCCTGCAAAGAATAGTAACATACTCTACTGATAAATGCAAGAAAAAAATACCAACACGGTTATCATTTTTTGAACATACAAAAAGAACAGTTTCACTGCCGGGCATATTTAATATCCCCTTATCAGTGTGAAACTGTTCTTTTTATCTTATGGCAGCTGTCAATTCGCTACTCTACGTGTCCGTTGACAACATTCCATGTAACGTACTGATTGTCAGCCATTCTCTCTGCCAAAGACACTCGCCAGATAGCGCATATCTTTGATATGACTGTCATTTAATTCGCCTTTTTTCACGCGCCACTTCCAGTTCGTGCCAAGCGTGGACGGTGTATTCATGCGTGCCCAGTTGCCAAGCTTTAAAATATCCTGCACCGCAAAGATGACAAGATTGGCAACACTGCCGTAAGCGGCACGGAACACCTGATCTACCATACGTTCTTTATCCCTTGTGTCCAGATAGTCATACGCATAACCGAGTTCCCAGTCCGGATGCTCGATAAAATAGCCCATCAGTGTTTCATTGTCATGTGTTCCGCCGTAAACCACACAATTCTGCGTGTAATTATGTGGAAGATGCGGATTCTTTCTGTCGCCGCCAAACGCAAATTCCAGTACTTTCATTCCCGGATAGTTATTTTCTTCTAAGAGTTCATTGACCTCCGGTACCAGTACACCTAAGTCTTCCGCAATAATCTTTTTATCGCCGATTGCACGGTTGATGACATCGGTTAATTTCTTTCCCGGTCCCATGCAGTATTCACCCTGTCTTGCATCCGGCATATCCGCAGGGATTGTATAATATTTCACAATGCCGATAAAATGATCAATGCGGATGACATCGTAGAGCTGTGCGGATTTGTGCATCCGGCGATACCACCACGAAAAATCATCTTTTTCCAGCGTATCCCAGTCGTAGAGCGGATTCCCCCATTTCTGTCCCAAATCCGAAAAGGCATCCGGCGGCACACCTGCCACTTTTTCGCACAGGCGGTCTTCATTTAACTGGAAATATTGCGACTCTGCCCATACATCGGCACTGTCATAGCCCATGTAAATCGGAATATCTCCGATAATTTCAACACCGATACTATTGACATAATTTTTAAGCTTCTGCCACTGCTTATCAAATTCATACTGGACAAATATCCAGAAATCAATATCATCCGCGAGCAGACTGCGGTATTTTTTTAATCCTTCTTCGGTCCGGAAGCGGATATCCTCATCCCATTCTGACCACACAACACCGTTAAAATGCTCTTTAACCGCCATAAACAGCGCATAATTTTCAATCCAGTCTGCATTATCCCGTATGAAATTATCATACTTTTTATACTCCGGCAGTCCTGCTGCAAGCTTTACCTTGCTTTCACTGCGTACCGCTTTATAGCTTTCAAATGCTTTTCGCAGTACCGCAAAACGGTTCTGATACATTTTTTCATAGCTGACATAACACTCATTACCCAGTCCGATATCGGTATTCTGCGTAAAGTTTCCGTTTCTGGCTTCTTCCTCTGAAATATGCACCGGAACTTTTCCGTCACCCCAGTCAACTGCCAGCATATCACTTTTTAGCAATAAACCGTCTTCTGCGAGCATATCCAGGTCTATAAAATACGGATTACCCGCGAATGCCGAATAGGACTGATACGGGCTGTCGCCATACGTGGTTGATCCGATTGGAAGTACCTGCCAGTACTTATGGTTACATGCTCTGACAAAGTCCGCAAATTCATATGCCGCTTTGCCCATTGTTCCGATTCCGTAATCGGACGGCAGACTGCTGATTGACATCAGAACCCCCGCACTTCTGTCAAATGTCTGCTTCTTTGTTTCATTTTTCATCATTGCCACCTCCATGTCCCCTTGCAGCAATTTAAGCTTTACCCGTTCTGCAGTTCTTCTGTAATTTTTTTCACATCTTCTGCTTCATCATCTGAAAGCAGTTTTTCAACATCAAGTAATAAAATTAATTTACCATCTACATTGGCAACCCGGTCCAAATACTGTGTATCTGCTTTAACTAACATGGACGGCATTGGCAGAATATGACTTTCATCAATATCATTAATTTCAAGCACTTCATCCACTTCCAGTGCAAGCTTTAATCCGCCCGAACTAATGATGATCGTACTTTCTGCTGTTGCTTCCTGCTCTTTTCCAAATTTTCTTGCAAGGCTGTATACCGGAATGACTTCATTTCTCATGTTGACAATTCCTTTAATATAACTCTGTGAATTCGGCACAGGAACAACATTTAAATCTTTTTCAATTGACTGCACCAGATTAATATCCACGCCATACATTTCTTTCCCCAAAAGGAATACAACTGGTTTTACATAATTTGCCATACTTTCCTCCATTCTGACAGCCGGCTGTGTACACATTTCTATATCTTATGCACACAATCCTGCTCTTTTGTCCGCATTTTTATTCTGCCTTTTTACCGGTACTCAGCCAGATTAAATAAGCATTGATAAAAGGATCAATGTTTCCATCCAAAACACTCTGGGTATTTCCCACATCTTTATTGGTTCTGTGGTCTTTTACCATTGTATAAGGCTGTAAAACATAACTGCGTATCTGGTTACCGAAATTGATGTCCTTGACATCTCCACGGATATCCGAGGTCTTTTCGGCATTTTCCTGCTGCTTTAACAAATACAGTTTTGCCTTTAACATCTGCATTGCTTTATCTTTGTTCTGATGCTGTGAACGTTCATTCTGGCACTGTACAACAATTCCTGTCGGAAGATGCGTGATACGGATTGCAGAAGACGTCTTGTTGATATGCTGACCGCC
>ERZ791610.1092-NODE-1092-length-12047-cov-6.027435_pt1 | contig 12047 bp, 11 predicted proteins | sample MGYA00510061_ERZ791610 | MGnify/ENA primary metagenome ERZ791610 (study PRJEB30046, sample SAMN00791922) | human gut metagenome | study: EMG produced TPA metagenomics assembly of the A metagenome-wide association study of gut microbiota in type 2... | reverse complement strand
AACGCTGACGAGGTTAGCTGACGGGCTCGGACTGAAAGAGTTGTCCTATTCTCAAGAGAGAAATACGCCCCAAAAGGTGGTTCCCCCGCTTTATTTTTAAAACATAAAATAAATTAAGCGATTTAGTATTTTTGAAAATTATAACATTAATATTTTTAAAAAGCAAATTTATTTTTTATAATTTCTTAAAACTCTATTTGATATTTTTTTACCTTAGTGTAGAGAGCATTTCTACTTATTCCTAAAGCTTGAGCTATTTTTGTCATATTACCATCATAAACTTTAATAGCTTTTTTTATCTCTCTTTTTTCAAGTTCTACAAAAGGTAAAACCTCTTCTTTTTCTTCAACAGTTTTAATTTCTTTTCCAATATAAGTTATCTTATTTCCTAAATTGTCATGTGTTAAACAGTGACACTCTTCTAAATTAATATTATAAGTACTAATACCATCAAGAACAACAAAGTTTTCAACAAAATTTTCAAGTTCTCTTATATTTCCTGGCCAACAGTATGAGATTATTTTTTTAAATAGAGTATCAGGAATAATAGGAGTGGCCTTATTAAATTCAATACTTTTTTCTTTTAAAAGATAATCTAAAAATAAAGGAATATCTCCAATCCTATCTTTTAATGGTGGAATATGAATATTAAAGGCATTTAACCTGTAATATAAATCTTTTCTAAATTGATTTTCAGAAATAGCTTTTTTTAAATCTTTATTAGTAGCAGCAATGATTCTAACATCTATTTTTGAACACTTTTTAGATCCAATTTTTGTTATACATTTATCTTGTAATACTCTTAAAAGAGCAACTTGCATATTTAATGGCATCTCTCCTATTTCATCTAAAAAAATAGTCCCACCTTCTGCTAATTCAAATTTTCCTATATATCCATTTTTATTAGCTCCAGTAAAAGCTCCAGCTTCATATCCAAAAAGTTCACTCTCTATTAATTCTTTTGGAATAGCTCCACAGTTTACAGGGATAAAGGGAGCATTTTTTCGAAGACTATTGTTATGAATAGCTCTTGCAAAAAATTCTTTACCTGTTCCACTTTCACCAGTAATAAGGACATTACTGTTATTATCTGATATTTTTTTACACTCATCAATAACCTTTAAAATTTGTGGACTTTTACCTATTATGTTTTTAAAATCATATTTTTCTTTTTCGTGATACTTAGTTATATTAAATACAGAAGAAAAGAAATTTTTCTCTTTTAATAAAAGAATATAACCTTTTTTTAACTCACCTTTTGAAAAAAGAAGAAATAGGAAGTCCTTATATAATCTCGTTAAAGTTTTAAAATTATTATTTGGTAATTTATCCTTTATTTCTGGAAAAATAAAAAATAGATCAACCTCTTTTAAAGTTAGATATTTTTTTACATAATTATTTATAAATTCAATTTTTCCATATTCATCATAAAAAATAATTCCTAAATCTATATTATTTAAATTCTTTTCTACACATTCCATATAATCACCTTGTCATTTTAAATTACAATGTCATAAAAAGTGACAATATTATATCATAAAAAATGACAATAAGCTATATATTTCTCCTCTAAGTATCCATAAATTTCTAAAAATTTATAATGGCACGAATATTGCTTGTAATATAATATATAATAATTATTTTATTTTTAAGGGGGCTTTTTATCATATGAACAAAAGAGGTAAAGGAATTTTATTAGGAATTGTAGTTGGATTAGCTTGGGGGTTAGACTCCACCTTGATGGGAGTAGTTGGACAAAATAAAATATTTGATAATTTTTCCTCTTCTCCGTTGGTATCAGCATTTTTTCATGACAGTTTTGCTTTTATTTGGATTGCATTAACACTGTTATTTTCTCATCAATTAAAAGGGTGTTTTAGTCTTTTAAAAACTAAAAAAGGGAAGGCAACAGCAGTTGCTGCTTTAGTAGGAGCACCTGTTGGAATGAGTGCTTATTTACTTGCTATAAAATTTGCAACAGCACCATATGCTTCTAGTATTTCTGTTATCTATCCAGGAGTTGGAGCTGTATTATCTTATCTTTTATTAAAAGAGAAACTTTCTAAAAGAGCTTGTTTTGGAATTGCTATAAGTTTATTAGGTTCATTTATGCTAGGGTTTAAACCTACTGGTGATGTTCCTTCAACATTTGGAACAGGAATTTTATTTGCTTTATTAGCTGTTTTAGGTTGGGCTTCAGAAGGAGTTATTATTGGTTTTGCAATGAAACATATAAAAAATGAAGATCACATACAGGCAATTCCACAACAATTCTTATGCTTAAGATATTTAATTTCAATGCTTAGCTATGGATTAGTTGTTGTGCCTTTCTCTGGAGGAGTCCCAGTAGCAATTGAAGTTATAAAAACAGGATTATTTGTTAAATATGGTGGAATCGCTATTTTGGGAGCAATAACTTATTTATGTTGGTATAAAGCAGTTGATTTAATAGGGGCAGCTATGGGAACAGCTTTAAATTCTACTGCAGCATTATGGACTATTATATTTAGTATTATCTTATTTGGAGCTTCTATAAATCTACATCTTATTATATGGGGAATTGTAATAGTAATAGGGGTATTTATTTTTGCTATTGAACCTAAAAAGAGTAAAGGAGAATAAAATGTTAAAAAAAGAGATTATTGAAAACATGGAAAAAATAGTATCAGAGTGTATGGGGGAAGAGAATCCAGCATGTGTTACAAATTGTCCTATGCACACTAATGTTAAAGAATATATAAGATTATTAAGAGAAGGAAAAGGTGAAGAGGCACTTTTAACAGTGAGAGAAAAACTGTTTTTACCTGGAACTTTAGGAAGAATTTGTGCTCATCCTTGTGAGGGAAAGTGTAAAATAAATGAGATAAAATCTCCAATGGCAATAGCTAATCTTAAAAGATATATAGCTGATAATTTTGACAGAGAAGAGTTATGGAGCTTAGAAAAAGAGGAAAAAAATGGAAAGAAAGTAGCAATTATTGGTGCTGGACCTTCAGGACTTCAATCAGCTTTAGATTTAATAAGAAAAGGATATGAGGTAGTAGTATTTGAGAAATTACCTGTAAAAGGTGGAATGATGGCTGTAGGAATACCAGAGTATAGATTGCCAAGGGATATTCTTTCTCATGAAATCAGTTACTTAGAAAAATTAGGTGTAGATTTTAAAATGAACTGTGAAATAGGAAAAGATATTTCAATGAAAGAGATTGTTGAGAGTTTTGATTCTGTTATTGTAGCAGTTGGAAAACATAAAGGAAGAGTAGGGACAAATATTGTTTCAAACTCTATATATAGTGCAGGAGACTTTTTAAGAATAGCCTCTTTAGAAAGAGAAAAGTTGTCTTTAGGAGAAAGAGTTTTGGTAATTGGTGGTGGAGATGTTGCCATGGATTGTGCTAGAACATCAAGAAGAATAAAGGGAGTAAAAGAAGTTTTTTCAGCTTCTCTTGAAAATTCATTTGATGAGATGACTGCATCTAAGGAAGAGGTAAAAGGTGCTTACGACGAAGGAATTAACTTTATTCACGGTTATGGATTAAAAGATATTATAATGAAAAATAGTAATATCCAAGAGATAAAACTAAAAAAATGTTTATCTTTATTTGATGAAAATAAAAGATTTTCTCCAGTGTATGACGAGGATGAAATAATGGATTTAAAAGTTGATACTATTATTTTTGCAATAGGACAAGCTGTTGATGGAGATTTTGCTAAAGAGTATCTAACTCAGAGAAAAAATACAACTTTTGAATGTGATCCTACTACACTTCAAAGTAAAAATAATGAAAAGATATTTATAACTGGAGATGCTAGTGGAGAATCAGTAATAGTAATTCAAGCTATGGCCACTGGTAGAAGAGCAGCAGAATCTGTAGATAGATATCTTAAAAACAAAGATTTATATGAAGGAAGAAAGATAGAAGATACAAAAAGTTATGATACTAAATTAGTTAGAGAGATTAACTGGGAAGAGATAAAAGAAAGAAGATTGGAAATAAATGAACTTGATCCAAAAGAAAGAATAAAATCCTTTGCAGAAGTATCTTTAGGCTATACAAAAGAACAAGCTCAATATGAAGCTGATAGATGTCGTCAATGTGAGTGTAGACTTTGTATGAAAGAGTGTATGATGCTTAAAAACTTTACATCTTGTCCTAAGGAATTATTTAGAAATTATCTTGAAAAAGGGTACCAAGAGATGGATAAAATGATAGCATTTTCTTGTAATGAATGCTCTCAATGCACTATAAAATGTCCAAAAGATTTAGATTTAAAAAGTAATTTTATAGAGATGAGAAAAGAGTATATAAAAGATAATGATGGTAAACAGGTAATAGAAAGTTTTGTTGATGCAGATAGGATTCAAATGATGGAGTGTAGCAGAGAGTATTGTACAACTTTAATCCAAGAGAAAAAACCAAAATATGTTTTTGTTCCAGGTTGTACAATTCCAGCATATAAACCAGAATTAGTAGAAAAAGTATATGCTCATTTAAAAGAAGTTTTAGGTGATGATGTTACAGCAATGCTTAGATGTTGTGGAAAAGTAACTAAAATGATAGGACAAAGTGATGATTTTATTTTAAGAAATAGAATTGCCTTAGATGAGATAGAAAAAACAGGAGCAGATACTATTATTACCATTTGCCCATCTTGTTTTGTCACATTTGAGCAAACAGCAACTGATAAAAAAGTAATCTCATATTGGGATTTAATGAGAGAAAAAATAGGTTTTCCTGAAAAACTTATTGGTAAAGGAAAAGAGAGCAATCTTGTATTTAATATCCATGATTCTTGTGTAACAAGAAATGTTTCTTCACATCATGAAAATATTAGATGGATATTAGATAACTTAGGATATAAGTATGAAGAGATGAATAATGTTAAAGAAAATACAAGATGTTGTGGTGTTGGTGGCATGGTATGTAATTCAAACCCTGAATTATATAAAGAGATCTATACTAGACGTGCTAATGATTGTACTCAAGATTCTGTTATTAGCTATTGTGGTTCTTGTAGAGGGACATTAGAAGCAGCAGGAAAAGATTCTTTACATATTCTTGATCTGATGTTTGGGGACACTTATATTGAAAGTACTTTTGAAAAAAGAAGTTATTCTTCTGAAGAAGAGATGTGGAATAATAGATTAAAAACGAAAGAAATGTTCTTAAATAAAAAACAATAAAAAATATTTAAAAAAATTTTTTTCTATCAAAAATAGTAGAATCTTGTCATATCTGATAAGAACATATCTATTGTGATAACGAAAATAAAACGTTATATATTATAACAAAACAAAAGTATTTGACTAATATATTAAAATAAGATAAACTACTTTCATGTTAAAAAATACAATTTGAAAAGTAGGAGGAAATTGATGAAAAGATTTACAATCCCAAGAGATGTATACTTTGGAGAAGATGCAATATCATATTTAAAAACAATAAAAGGAGAAAGAGCATTTATTGTAATAGGGTCAGAAAGACTTTTTAAAGATGGAACTGCTCCAAAAGTAGAAAATTATTTAAAAGAAGCAGGTATAGTATCTAAATTTTTTATAGGTATTGAAAATGATCCTTCAGTTGAAACAGTAATGAAGGGAACTGAAGAGATGAAAGAGTTTCAACCAGATGTTATAATAGGAATTGGTGGAGGCTCACCAATAGATGCAGCAAAAGCTATGTGGATCTTCTATGAGCATCCAGAATTTACTTTTGAAGAAGCTGCAAAACCATTTAACCTTCCAGAATTAAGACACAAAGCTAAATTTTATGCAATACCAACAACAAGTGGAACTGCAACAGAGGTAACATCTTTTTCTGTTATTACTAATCATAAAACAGGAATTAAATATCCAATAGCAGATTATAATATTACTCCAGATGTTGCTATTGTTGATACAAATTTAGTACAAACAATGCCAAAATCATTAGTTGCAAATACAGGAATGGATGCTTTAACACATGCAATAGAAGCTTACCCTTCAACATTTAGAAGTCCATTTACTGATGCTCTAGCAATAAAAGCAATAGAAATGATAGGGGAAAACTTAGTAAAATCTTATAATGGAGATGAAAAAGCAAGAAAAGATATGCATATTGCTCAAAATTTAGCAGGAATGGCATTTTCAAATGCAATTTTAGGAATAGTGCATTCAATGGCACATAAGACAGGAAAAATTTTAGATATTGCTCATGGAATGGCAAATGCAATATACTTATCTTATGCAATTGAATTTAATGCTAAAAAAGCAGAGAAAGATTATGCTGATATAGCTAAGGTACTTAAGCTATCAGGAAATAATGATAAAGAATTAGTAGAATCTTTAATAAAATATATTGGGGAATTGAGAACAGCAATGAATATGCCTCATTCTTTAAAAGAATATGGTATTGCAGAAGATCTATTTTTATCTAAATTAGATGAGTTAGCAAGAACTTCAGTTGAAGATCCTTGTACTGGAACAAATCCAAGAGAAATATCTGTTGAAGAAATGAAAAATTTATTACTAGCTATTTATTATGGGAAAAAAGTAGATTTTTAATTAAAAAATAACTTTTTATACCCATAAAAAAGCTCAAGATTATATCTTGGGCTTTTATTTTTTAAAAGGAGAATCACTATGAAAAAACAAAAACTTTTAGAAGAGAGTAAAAGGTGTTTAAAATGTAAAAATCATCCATGTCAGAAAAGTTGTCCTATTGGAACAAGAATACCTGATATTATAGATATGTTTCAAAATGGAAAGGAATTAGAGGCTGGAAAAGAACTTTTTGAAAATAATCCCATGTCTTTAGTTTGCTCTTTAATATGTCCTTTTGAAAAACAGTGTATGGGAAATTGTGTAAGAGGAATAAAAGGAGAGTCAGTAAACTTTCCAGCAATAGAGAACTATTTAATAGAAAAATATTTAAAAGAGATTGAATTTAAAAATATTTCTAATAATAAAAAAGTTGCTGTTGTTGGAGGAGGACCAGGGGGGCTTTCAGGAGCTTTTTATCTAAGTAAAAAAGGGTATGATGTAACAATTTATGATGATCATGAAAAAATGGGTGGAATGTTAAGATATGGAATCCCATCTTTTAGATTAACTAGAGATAATATAGATTTATTAGAAAAAAAGATTTATGAAAGTGGAATAAAATTTAAAAAAAATATGGTCTTTAATGAAAATACTTTGAGAAATTTAAAAGCTGAAAAAAATTATCATGGTGTTCTTGTTTCAACTGGTGCATGGTTACCTAAAGAGCTTGATATAGAAGGAGTTGAAAGAAAAAATGTTTATTATGGAATAGATTATTTAAAAAATAATATAGATATTGGTAAAGGAAAAAAAGTTGTTGTGATTGGAGCTGGGAATGTAGCTATGGATGTAGCAAGAACAGCTAAAAGACAGGGGAACAATGTTTTGATAGCTTATAGAAAAAAATTGGAATTTGCTCCAGCAACAAAAGCTGAAATAAAGGAAGCTATAAAAGATGGAGTTGAGTTCTTAACAGAAGTAACACCAATAAAAATTACAAATGAGGGAATAATTTTAGAAGATAATGAAAAAAAACGTTTTTTATATGAATGTGATAACATTATAATATCAGTAAGTCAAAAATCACAATTTAATGTAGAAAAATTAGATGGATACTTTTATGGTGGAGATTTAGTAACAGGTCCTGAAACAGTTGTTAAAGCAAGTTTGACTGGAAGGGAAAGTGCTAAATTATTAGATGATTACTTAAATAGAAAAGGAGTAAGTTAGATATGTTTGATTATAAAGTTCAATTAAATGGAAAAGAATTACCTAAAGGTGACGAAGAGATTTTAGTTATATTTTTAAAAATGTTAGATTTTTCAGCAGAATATTTATCTCCAATATACGATACAGATAAAATTAGATTTTGTCCAGAGTTAAAAGAAATTTTAATATGTGATTTAAAAAAACATGAGAATAAAATTGATGAAATTGCAAATTCTTATGGATTTAAATTAAAAATTCAATAGGGAGGGTATAATGACTGATTTTTTAAAGGAGCTAAAAGGATTAAAAGCTAAAGAAGGAGTTACTTATGAAAGATTAGCTGAGATTTTAAAAGATAAATATGAGTGTCAACTTACAGCAAATAGTTTAGCAAATAAATTTAGTAGAGGAACACTTACAGGAAAAGAAGTAGCAAAAATATTGAGTGCTTTAGGATATGAAGTTAAAATTGAAAAAAGTAATTAAAATTTTAAGAAGATTCTATAAGTAAATATTTTTTATATTTATTTTGCAAGAAGTAATATTAAATAGATTTATAATAAAAATTGAAAAATTGTGTTATTTGTGGAATTTGTGAAAATATTTGTCCAAGGAAAACAATTAAAATAAAAAATAGAACAAAATCAATTATAAATGTAAATTTTTGTCTAGCTGGTATAGATAAAATAGAAAGGGAAAAAATGAATAGAAAAAAATATCAGGTTTATTACTTACATAGTTTTTATTTTTTTTATATCATATTAGTATTTTTTAATATTTTCTTTGTTTGGTTTGAAATAAACGAGTTTTTTATTCCATATCTTTTCTTATAGTTATCTTTTTATTTTATTAGTTTTCAAAAAAAATTTATAAATTAAAATATAAAGGAGTGTAGGTTATGAACTTTAAAGAATTAATAGAAAATAGATATTCTTGTAGAAAATTTTCAGAAAAAAAAGTTGATTTAAAATTATTAGAAGAAATAATTGAAGCTGGTAATAAAGCTCCAACTGCTGTTAATCACCAACCTTTTAAAATATTTTTGATAAACTCTGAAGAAGCAAAACAAAATATAAGAAAAGCAACAGGTTATACTTTTGGAGCAGATATATTTATCATTATAGGTTCAAAAGAAAAGGAAGGATGGGTTCGTTCTTTTGATAAACAAAATTTTGCAGATATAGATGCTAGTATTGTTGCAACACATATTATGCTAAAAATTTATGAAATGGGATTGGCTACTACTTGGGTTGGTTATTTTGATGTTTCTTTTTTAAAAACTACTTATCCTAACATGAAAGAATATAATTTAATAGCTTTATTTCCTATTGGTTATGAAGCAGAAGATAGTAAACCTTCAAGTTATCATTATCAAAGAAAAAATAAAGAAGAAATATTGGAACTACTATAAAAATAATATCTTAACTAGGAGAAAAAAATGTTTAAAGGAATTTATCATATTGGTTTAACAGTAACAGATATAGAACGTTCATTAAAATTTTATAGAGATATTCTTGGTTTACATTATCAAGGAGAAATATTAATGGAAGGTGAAGAAACAAAAAATATTTTTCAAAAAAATTGTAAAGCAAAAGTTGCATATTTAATTAGTTCTAGCAAACTAAATGCTCCTTCTATTGAATTGATACAGTTTATTGATATAGAGATAAAAAAAGAGTCCCCAAAACTTTTTACTACATCTATTTCAGAACTATGTTTCTATACTGATGATATAGATGAAGTTTATCAAAAACTATTAAATCAAAATATAGAATGTTTATCTACACCACAAGAATTTAATTTTAACAAATATGGCTTTGGAAAGAGTAAAGCTTTTTATTTTAAAGATCCAGATGGGATTATTTTAGAAGTTATACAATTATTAGAAAATTAATTTCTAAGTTAGCACATTTTTATCTAAATATTAAATTTATGTAAAAATTATGTAAAAAAATTTGAAAAAAAAGAGAATAAAAGATATAATGGTCTTCAATTAATATAACTTTTAGGAGGATTTTATGGAAGATTCAGACACGGCAAATATTTTATTTCAATTATTATTACTTATTTTTTTAACATTAGTAAATGCTTTTTTTGCTAGTGCAGAAATGGCAGCAGTTTCAGTTAATAAAAATAAAATTAAAATTCTTGCAGAAAATGAGGACAACAAAAAAGCTAAGTTAATTTTAGAACTTTTAGAAGAACCAACAAAATTTTTATCTACAATTCAAGTTGCTATAACATTATCAGGATTTTTAGCCAGTGCATCAGCTGCTACAAGTTTTTCTAAACCTTTAGGTAATCTACTGACACAATTTGGAATAACATATCCTTATAATGAAAATATATCTCTTGTTTTTGTAACAGTTATCTTATCATATTTTACACTTGTTTTTGGAGAGTTAGTTCCTAAAAGAATTGCTTTGCAGAAAGCTGAATTTATCAGCTTATATTCTGTAAAAATAATATTTACTATTTCTAAAATAACTTCTCCTTTTATAAAACTTTTATCACTTTCAACTAATTTTATTTTACATATCTTAGGAATGAAAAATGAAAAATTAGAGGAAAATATATCAAAAGAAGAGATTAAATCTATGATAGAAGTTGGACAAGCCAATGGAGTTTTTAATGAAACTGAAAAAGAGATGATAAATTCAATTTTTGAATTTGATGATATAACAACAGAGGAGATAATGATTGCTAGAACAGATGTCTATATGGTAAATATAGATACTCCTATATCTGAATATATAGATGAACTTCTTTCTAAAAAATATGCAAGAATTCCAGTTTATCAAAATACTATTGATAATATAGTTGGTATACTTCATATGAAAGATGTAATGATAGAAGCAAGAAAAAAAGGATTTGATAATATAGATATAAAGACAATTTTACATAAACCTTATCTTGTACCTGAAAGTAAAAAAATAGATGAACTATTTAAAGAGATGCAAAGAAATAGAAAATCAATGGCAATTATTATAGATGAATATGGTGGATTTGCTGGAATAGTTACAATGGAAGATTTGGTAGAAGAGGTCATGGGAGAGATAGAAGATGAACATGATATAAGTTCTCCACAAGTGACAAAAGTTGATAAATTTATATATGTTGTAAGTGGTTTAATCTCTTTAGATGAATTAAATGAGAAATTTGGAACAACTATTGAAAGTCAAGGATATAATACTTTATCAGGATATATAACTTCTATTCTTGGAGTAGTTCCTAATAAAGAGTGTGAAGGAAAAGAGATAGAAACTGATAAACTGAAGTTAAAAATAGAAGAAACTAAAGAGAATAGAATTGAAAAAGTAAAAATAATCTTAAAATAATAATACTCGATAATTCTTCGATTCCAAATTAAATTAAGACTTAGGTTCAAAAAATGAATCTAAGTCTTTTTTACATCAAAAATATATTTCATTACTATTAAAATCTGTTATTTGAAATCACTAAAATTATAAAAATAGCTCAGGCTCTCTTCTAATTTTTCCATACTCATCTTCAAGCTCATGTTGATGATATAAATAATTTTCATCATCATAATATTTAGCTCCAGTTGGACATCTTTTTACACATGCACAGCACTTCATGCAAATTCCAAAAACATCACTTGGATCATTAATATTTATTGAACCTAAAGGACAAATTACAATACATAATCCACATCTATCACAAAGATTCATATCTGTTTTTGGCTTAACTTTTCTAATATCTATGGGGTTACCCTTTGAATCTCTTGGTTGATAGTAGAAACGAAGTGGAGTTTCTCCCTTTACTTCAACTAATTTTTCTGGATTAAAATCCTTTCCTTTAATTTTTTCAACTATCTTTTCAGCAAAATTAGAGGCAATCTCCATATCTTTAATATCTGGTCTCCCAGCTCCCAATATTTTTGAAAATGAATGCTCCCCTATAAAAGCTCCCCCTGCAATTGGTTTCATATTTTTCTCTTTTAAAATATTTCTAAGTTCTATTAAAGCATCATCAAAATTTCTATTTCCATATAGGACTACTGATACAGTTAAAGCTCCATTTCCCTTTAAAGTGTCTAAATATTTTAAAAGCAAGTTAGGAACTCTTCCTGCTATAACTGGTGTACCAAAAACTACTAAATCATTTTCTGTAAAACTTTTTTCTATCTCTCTTGCTTTTGGCAAACTAAAATTGTAGCTTTCATACTCTACTCCTAATTTTTTAGCAATCTTTTTACCTATATGTGTTACAATTTTTTCTGTTGTCCCTGTTCCTGTAAAATACATACCCCAAACTTTTTTTATCATATGCTCTCCTTGTCTTTATTTTTTAG
>ERZ791610.1091-NODE-1091-length-12059-cov-19.807564_pt1 | contig 12059 bp, 10 predicted proteins | sample MGYA00510061_ERZ791610 | MGnify/ENA primary metagenome ERZ791610 (study PRJEB30046, sample SAMN00791922) | human gut metagenome | study: EMG produced TPA metagenomics assembly of the A metagenome-wide association study of gut microbiota in type 2... | reverse complement strand
TCTTTGAAAAGAAACCCGCCATTGAAGTGAACTTTATCAATGACGGGCAACTTACTATCTTTTGATTTTATGTCGAACTCACGTTATTTAGATTTTAATGCGGTCAAGGCCCCAATTATTGATTTGGAAAAGGTATCTGACAACCGTATATTTCACATAAATTCCACTTTCTCCGAATCCATTAACTGCGCAGGAAAGGATGCCCAAGAACTTCTTTCTAATATGGCTCATTCTATTAAAGTCGATAACATCTCAAAAGAAGAAAATCTAAATCCCCCTTTATTTACCGATACATTATTAAGCCATAATATATTTTCATCTGAATACGACCATTCTTCCCAATATTCCTTTGCATATTGTGAACAAGCCGTCCGGACGAAGCGACACCCACTTTAGTTCCTATAAATTTAGCCCCGACGGCATAACATTATTTCTTATCTTTTATTTGTTTCCTAAAAAAATCACGAACTTTGCCCTTATCGCAACCACGGTTACAGTAACCGCTGTTGTAATAGCGGCATTCCAAGCAAGCCCAGAATCAAACTTCTCCGAATTATCCATATTTAACCGCCTATTTCTTTGATTATAGCAAAAATCTGTCTATTTTTGTCACCTTAAAGTCATAGTTCCCCTTGTCACTAAAAAAGACTCAGATAGATGAAAGAATTCTTCCAAATGATGCGACGATTCGTATCACCTTACAAAAAATATTTAGGTTGGGCTGTCCTGTTAAACCTGCTTTCGGCTGTTTTTAATATATTCTCATTCACCTTATTGATCCCTATTTTGCAGATTTTGTTTAAAATAGATCAACGAACCTACAGCTTTATCCCTTGGAACAGCGATATGGGGATAAAAGAAGTAGCTATCAATAATTTCTATTACTCGGTGAGCCAGATGATTGAAAGCTACGGCTCGTCAAACAGCCTTCTCTTCTTAGGCTTGTTTCTCGCTTTCATGACCATGCTAAAAACTTCCTGCTATTTTGCTTCATCTGCCGTCATGATTCCCCTACGAACAGGAGTTGTTCGTGACATCCGTATCATGGTGTATAGCAAAGTGATGCGCCTGCCGTTACGATTCTTTTCGGAAGAACGAAAAGGAGATATCATTGCCCGCATGAGTGGTGACGTGGGAGAAGTGGAAAACTCCATCACCAGTTCGCTGGATATGCTTATCAAAAATCCGATTCTGATTGTCATGTACTTTGGTACTTTGCTAGCCACCAGCTGGCAGCTGACACTGTTTACCTTTTTGGTAGTTCCGGGAATGGGATGGGTGATGGGAAAAGTAGGTAAGAAGCTGAAACGTCAGTCATTGGAAGCACAAGGCAAGTGGAGTGATACAATGACCCAACTGGAAGAAACGCTAGGCGGCCTCCGCATTATCAAGGCTTTCATTGCCGAACAGAAAATGATAGACCGTTTTACCCAATGCAGTAACGAGCTACGTGACGCCACAAACCGTGTTGCTACCCGCCAAGCATTGGCACATCCGATGAGTGAATTTTTAGGAACTTTACTGATTGTTCTAGTCTTGTGGTTCGGAGGTTCACTTATTCTAGGAGAGCAATCTTCCATTGACGCACCGACTTTCATCTTCTATATGGTGATTCTTTACAGTGTTATCAATCCACTGAAAGAATTCTCCAAGGCCGGTTACAACATCCCTAAAGGGTTAGCCTCTATGGAACGTGTGGACAAGATTCTGAAAGCGGAGAACCCGATAAAAGAAATAGCCAATCCGAAAGTACTGGATAACCTGAATGATAAAATTGAGCTGAAAAATATATCTTTCAGCTATGACGGAACACATCAGGTATTGAAGAATATCAATATTACGATCCCTAAAGGGAAGACCATTGCTTTAGTGGGTCAATCGGGTTCAGGAAAATCAACATTAGTGGACTTGTTGCCACGTTACCATGACATACAGGAAGGAGAGATCTTGATAGACGGAATCAATATCAAAGAGCTACGCATAGCCAATCTGCGCAGCCTGATAGGGAATGTGAACCAGGAAGCTATTCTGTTCAACGACTCTTTCTTCAACAACATCGCCTTCGGTGTAGAAAATGCAACCTTGGAACAAGTAATAGCTGCCGCCAAGATTGCGAATGCACATGACTTCATCATGGAAACAGAGAAAGGATATGACACAAATATCGGTGACCGCGGAGGCAAGCTGTCCGGCGGACAACGTCAACGTGTCAGCATCGCACGTGCCATCTTGAAGAACCCACCTATATTAATCCTTGACGAAGCGACTTCCGCTCTTGATACGGAAAGTGAACGTTTGGTTCAGGAGGCTTTGGAACGTCTGATGAAGACACGTACCACTATCGCTATAGCCCACCGTCTTTCCACCATCAAGAATGCAGACGAAATTTGTGTCCTTTATGAAGGTAAAATTGTAGAACGTGGCAAGCACGATGAATTATTGGCGAAAAACGGCTACTACAAGCGATTGAATGACATGCAATCACTGGCATAATTCGGAATAAATACGCATCAATTGACGCGCCTGCTCTTCTTCCGAAAAGCGGCGCACGTAGTTTTTCCCTTCTTTAATCATCCTTGCGCGAACAATCTGGTTACCGGATACTTGCTTCAAGGCATCGGCCATTCCTTCCACATCATTCGGATGGACATAGATAGAAGCAGGACCTCCCGCTTCTTCTAGACAAGAGCCAGTAGCCGCCACTACGGGAATACCGGAATAAATAGCTTCAATGATAGGAATACCAAAGCCTTCGAAACGAGAAGGATAAACAAATACCTTGGCTTGCTGATAAATAGCAGGTAAATCGGCAAAAGGAACTCCATTTAATATTTTCACACGCTCCTCTAAATGATGGGCGTGTATGAATTCATCTATCCGGTCTGTATAGGCAGTCCGCCGTCCCAAAATAACCAAGTGCATCTCTTCAGGCAGACGAAGGAGGGACTTCACAGCCAGAAGCACATTCTTACGCTCTTCTATACTTCCTACATTAAGGATATAATGCTCAGGCAAACTATATCTCTCACGCACTTCCTGTTTTTTTTCATCAGTGGCCGGTATGGTAAATGATACATCACAACCTTGATACACCACTTTTATTTTCTCTTCGGGGATATGAAAATAAGAAATGATATCACGTTTGGTACATTCACTGATTGCTATGACCAAATCAGCATATTCACAAGCCTTGCGGAACTTATAAGCATAGATTTTCCGATCAATCCACTGATAATACTCCGGATAGCGCAAGAATATTAAATCGTGTATAGTGACCACACTCCGGGTATGCCGGGCTTTTCTGATAGTTAAAGGCAACTCATTACTGAGCCCGTGAAACAGATCGATACCCTCCTTGTCCAGACGCGAAGTCATCCCCCAGGCACGCCACAATGACTTGAAATGCCTCCACATGCCCTCCGGATAGATGGTTTTCAGAAGAGGGCAACGATATAGCAACTCATCAAAGACTCGGCTCAACCGCCTGCGAGGAGCATAAAGCACATATTCATTCTCAGGAGCAAAACGATACAAAATATCTATGACATACCGACTATAATTCCCTAAACCGGTGAAGTTCTGAACAGCACGTTTACCATCAAATCCTATTCTCATATTCCTTTATTTATCTATCACAAAGGTAGAGATTTCCCTTCTCTTATACAAAGAATAAGCTAAAAAGAAAAGTACCTTGCTTAAAATAAGGTTTATGCGCTTAGAATATATATATTTGCAAACATATTACAAATAACTTTTTTATAGACATCAATGAAAAGGATACTGGCAAAACGCTTTGGTTTATCTTTACTGTATTTATTGACAATACATATAGGGGCTTTATTTTTCTTCTTCTTGTTCCGGTTCATCCTGTTCGTTTCAACAGGCCATCAGTTTTCCGGAAATATTCAGAATAACATAGCCTTACAAGCTATCGCATTCATCAAAGGAGTATGGTTTGATAATGTGATTGCCTGCTACGTATTACTTCTGCCATTGGTTGTATTATGGGTAGCCGGTATATGTAACTATACCGCCAAATGGTTATACCGATCTACAGCCGCTTACTTTATTACACTCTATTCTCTGGCGTTCATCATCTCGGCAGCCAATATTCCTTATTTCAGCTATTTTTTCAAAACGATCAACTCGTCCATTTATAATTGGTTCGGCTATGGAGCCACCACGGCAGGAATGATTTTCGGTGAAACCTCTTTTTATTTTCCTATTTTTCTGGGATTAGTCTCGATACTTATCTCTGGTTGGGGTATAACTGCATCATCCGCTTATTTTTACCGTTTGAGTATAAAGGTTCCAAACACAGTCAGCAGTATTCAGCGTATCTCCGTTTTTATAACCGGAGTAGCCTGTATCGAACTCTGCCTTTTCGGAATACGAGGACGTATGGGATATAATCCAATCAAAGTGAGTCAGGCTTATTACTGCGAAGACCCTTTTTTAAATCAATTAGGAGTAAACCCTGTATTCAACTTGTTGACCAGCACATTGGATGACAACCGGAAAGAGAACCGTTATCTGCATCTGATGCCTGAGCAAGAGGCTATTGAAGAAGTACAAAAACTGTTAGGAAGAAAAGGAATTACCCAAATCTCTCCCATTGCCCGTGAAATAAAGCAGTCCGCGGATACCACTACCTTCAGAAATGTAGTATTGATTTTTATGGAATCCATGTCTGCTAACCTAATGGAAAGTTTTGGTTCCAACAAAAGTCTCACCCCTTTTCTAGACAGCCTCTATCATCAATCACTGAGCTTCAGCCATTTTTATTCATCGGGCATCCACACCAATCATGGCATGTACTCTACTCTGTATTCATTTCCTGCCATTATGAAGCGGAATGCCATGAAAGGCTCTGTAATACCTGTCTATTCAGGACTACCTACCATATTGAAAGATAATGGCTACCAGAATCTATTCTTCATGACGCATGAATCCCAATACGATAACATGAACGCTTTCTTCCGTACAAACGGATTTGACGAAATTTATGCACAAGAAAATTATCCGGCTGAGAAAGTGGTAAACAGCTTTGGAGTACAGGATGACTTTTTATACCAATATGCCCTACCTATTCTAAACAAGAAAGCGACGAGCGGACGTCCTTTCTTTACGGTACTGCTTTCTATCAGTAATCATCCTCCCTATATAATACCTGATTACTTCAAGCCTCATAGTGACAAGCCCGAAGACCAGATTGTAGAATATGCTGACTGGTCCATCAAGCAGTTTATGACAGAAGCCGAAAAACAACCTTGGTTTGATAATACGATTTTTGTTCTTTTAGGAGACCATGGCAAGCTGGTAGATTCTCCCGAAAGTGAGATTCCACAATCTTATAATCATATTCCTTTAATGATTTACGGAAAAGGTATCCAACCCGAAATAAGAGCCCAATTCGGCGGACAAATTGACGTGGCTCCTACCCTACTCGGATTATTGAATATCGGTTATATACAAAATAATTTCGGCATTAACCTATTGAAAGAGCAACGCCCTTGTATATTCTATACAGCAGATAACTTAATCGCAGCCAAGGATAGCAGCCATCTGTACATATACTCTCCTGAGAACCAACAGGAATTCCGGTACAAACAGATAGAGAATGAACTTCATCTTGCAGAAAATGACCCAGTTTTCGAACAATTGAAGAGGTACTGCTTCTCCATGTTGCAAAGTACAGAATATTTAGTAAAGGAACATAAAACTATAAATAAACCCACTAATTTATAACGCCTTATGAATACCAGACCAGTTGTCAATGAGTTTGTACGTTTCGGTATAGTGGGGATAGCTGCCACAGCATTGCATTATGGCATCTATTATTTATTACAACCTTACATCAATGTAAATATAGCCTATACAACAGGATATGTACTAAGCTTCATCGCCAATTTCTATTTAACTTCCTATTTTACTTTCGGGACAAAACCCTCTTGGAAAAAGTTAATGGGAATGGGAGGAGCACATATAGTCAACTACTTGCTGCATATGGCTCTACTCAATTTATTCTTGTTTATAGGAATCGCCAAAGCATGGGCACCCGTTCCGATATTTGCCATTGCAATTCCTATCAACTTTTTATTAGTCCGATTGGTATTTAAACATAAAAAGCTATGAACACCGTTAAACTTATCATTGTCGTTCCTTGTTACAATGAGGAAGAGGTGCTGAAGGAAACGACCCGCCAACTGTCTGATATCCTTGCCCTGATGGAGAATGAGGGAAAGATAAAAGAGGGAAAAATAATCTATGTAGACGACGGTAGCAAAGATACAACCTGGACTCTGATAGAGCAACTGGCTGATGTCAACCCTCGTGTAATGGGATTAAAACTGGCTCATAATGTGGGACACCAACAAGCGTTATGGGCCGGACTGGAATGGGTAGCGGACAGCAGATACGATGCTGCCGTATCCATTGATGCGGATTTGCAGGATGATATAAATGCAATACCTCAGATGGTGGACTATTATAATAAAGGTATAGACACCATATATGGCGTAAGAAAGGAACGGAAAACAGATACTTTCTTCAAAAAACATACCGCACAGCTTTTTTATAAACTGATGAAAACAATGGGAGGGGATATTATCTATAACCATGCCGATTTCCGACTGATGAGCAAACGGGCCTTGCGGGCGCTCATTTCTTATCCTGAACGTAATCTTTTCCTGCGGGGGATAGTTCCCATGATGGGTTATCCTTCGGCTGCGGTTTATTATGACCGTAAAGAACGTTTTGCGGGAGAATCCAAGTATCCATTCACCAAAATGCTTAACTTCGCATTGGATGGTATCACCTCGTTTTCCGTTAAACCGCTACGATTGATAACCGCTGCCGGACTGGTATTTATGTTAGCATCCATTATCGCCATTATTTATGCTTTATCTGCCTTTACCAGCGGTCATGTATTTCCGGGATGGACTTCTTTATTAATTTCTGTATGGTTTATCGGTGGAGCTATTCTGACCGCAATCGGAATCATAGGTGAATATGTAGGCAAGATTTATAAAGAAGTGAAACGCCGCCCACGTTATTTCATAGAAAAAGAAGTAAACCTTTAACAGGTTTACTTCTTAGTAAAATGATACAAATAAATAGTATCGTGAATATCACATCCCCGTTTTTTACTTCTATATACTTCATTAAAAGTATATTCGTTCTCATATCGGGGTTTAAATCCATTAAAATCATTAGCACCAACCAATAGATACCCTTCTTGCGGCATATCTCGCTCAAACAACGCCACACGGTCATTATTATAGAAATTGACCACATAAAAGCGCAGCATTTCTACACTGACATAAGAGTATATTTTCCCTTCAGGAACGATCTCACGGATATCTTTAGCCAAATCCTTATCAGACTTAACATTGAGAACGGCAGGCTGATAAACTCCGTCCAAAGACATAAATAATGCAAATGTTATGGCAATGGCACAATAAATAGCAGAATCATAATGTCTGGTTTGGTTAATCCGGATAAAATAAAACAGAGCCATGCACAATGGTAATAAGATAAGCAGAAAATGAATAAGAGTAAGAAACATATTTTCCAACGCATCCAAATAGAGAATATTCTGAGCGGCATGCCTGCCTTGAAAAATGCTATCGGGAACCCAACCACATCTCACTGCTATAAAAGTAAGAAGTAGCAAGATTCCGGCTACGGACAAGAAACCACTATATATTTTAATGGCTTTTGAACCAATCCTGACCAAATACACAATATATTCTGCTAGAAAATAGGCGATAAACGGATATACAGGAAGCAGATATACACTTCGTTTACTCTTGGGAATACAATAGAAAACAAAGATTAAAACAATACTCAATAATGAAAACAACCGAGTATCATCCATCTCACGCATATAGGTGATGAACTTGTTCCACCACTCACGTGGTTTGCCGGAAATCTTTTTGTATTTCAAACTGAACAAAGAAAGTAATACCAACAAAGTATAAGGTGCATATCCGGCCAATACGGTCAATACATTATAATAGGCAGGATTCTCGTGCGATTCGTAAGTCATTTTACCCATAAAACGACCAAAGTTCTCTTCCATCACTAAAGCGATAAAGTTATCTCCTCCCTGCTGATAAGCTGCAACATACCAGATAGCCGGTAAAATGCACGAAACAACAGCGACCAGTAGCATGGAAAGAAATGCCTTATAAAACTTTGTACCACGAATCAATAAATAGACTCCGGTAACCAAACAAGGCAGAATAATGCCAACAGGACCCTTAGTTAAAGTAGCGCACCCCATGAACAACGTAGCCATCCACGGAAAACCCCGCTGCTCCTTTTCACACCATGTACAGAGTTGATAAAGTGCCATTACAATAAAAGCAGTTAGCATCATATCGACACGACAATTCATACCTGCACGGTGTACCTCGAAATTGGATAAAGTAATGACGGACGTCAGAAAAGCAAGAGAAACCCCTCTACGCTTGGTATAAAATAGAAAACCTGCTAATACCATAGCCATCAGCGACAAAGCAGACGGCATACGGGAAGTGTATTCGGTCACTTTACCTGCAATAGACGAAACTGCTGCAATACACCAATGAAAAAAAGGCGGTTTGTAAGCAATATCCCCTCCATTGTTTACCGGAAGAATCCAGTTACCGGTTTCTAACATAGAATAAGCTACTACAGCTTCACGAGGTTCTCCTTTTGTATGAAAATCTGTCAGCCCCAAAAAAGGAAGAAGGGTGACGACACAAATCAATGCTAAAAAGATAAACAGTTTATTCTTCATATTCTTTATAAGGTTTATCCAGATTAAGATAATGGAAATTATGCTGACGCTGTCCCGAATGGGGCGGTACAACCATATATTCACCGTATTTCTGCTTCAGATAAAGATGCGAATGCTCCACACCCCATACTTCCTTTCCTTCGAATAAAATGGGAGTCGGAGTTCCCAAAATTTGTTTGGGCATCACCCCTTTCAAACCATCATCATAATCCACCACCCAATTGCACTGGTCAAAATCATAACTCTTCATCATACCACGCATCTTTTCCTGCACTCCTTTCAGTGTAAAGAACTTACGGCACAGCAAAGGTATCCATGAAGACATGCCTTTTCCATGCCGATACGGATCACGGTAAATGAAATAAAGGACCTTCTTATAAAAGAAATATTGAATGAAATGCAAACGTTGAGCCAGTTTGCTTTCCGGCATACCGTCCAAAGGAAAAACATCCAAATAGATACCGCCCAAATATTTCAAGTGCATACGCTCAATCAAAGTAGTACTTCCATCCTGAATTTTAGCAAAAGGCAACGGATAAGTAGCATCATTCTCAAAACATATAGCTTCAAACGGGGTGGGAAGCCATTCGGCGGCATGAGTCATCAAGAGGTCATAATCCGCACGAGGCATACCGATATCTAAATCATCATCCCAAGGTATAAAACCTTTATGACGAACTGCTCCCAGCAGCGTACCGGCTATAATATAATAACGTAGGTTATGCTCCTTGCAGACTTTATCAATAGCCATCAGGATATCGAGGATTCTCAACTGCAAAGGACGTATATCGTATGTTGCCATAATCAGAATAAGGATGAAGGAATTAGTTTCTGCGCCTGTCTGAAATCCCCTACTGTGTCTAGTTCTACAGAGTACAAGTCGGTGGTATCAATGACACCGAAAGTATGCCCTTGCGGAATCAGACGCTCAAAAGCACGTTCGTAAAAAATATTGTCCAAGCCTTCCTTCTCTATCATCTGCTCCAGTTCTCTAAAAAGGGCGGCAGTATAGACAGATGACATCTTCTCTATACCGATAGACTCACCTATAGACTGCTTGATAGAACAAACTTTGCTGATTTCTTTTACATTTCCTTCCTCATCCACTATCACCTTTATTTCCTCCTCACTAAGAGGATGATTGTTTAAAGCCAGTACATCCGGCTTCTCTGATGACAGAACACGGAACACAATCTGCGGATCGAACAAGATATCGCTGTCCAGCAAAAGAACGTCTTGTCCCTCTGCTTCGGAACGGGTGAGCCACAAAGAATAAATATTATTCGTCGAAGCAAAAACTTCATTATATATAAAATGAATATTCTGATCAGGATAATGCGCACCCAAGAAATCTTCTATCTGTTCATGACGATAGCCTGTCACTACCACAAATTCACTGATTCCGTTGGCAATCAATCCATCAAAAGCGCGTTGCAACAAACATCTCTTTCCTATTTGCAAGAGACATTTAGGCATTGTATCGGTCAATGGGCGAAGACGAGATGCAATCCCCGCGGCAAGAATAATGGCTTTCATTGTCTGGCGATTCGTTTGATGGTGTCAGCTACAATACGGTTCTGTTCAGGACGGCCCAACGTAATACGCAAATGGGTATTGACATCAAGTTCATTCATAAACTTTACCTTATAGTTTTCTTCAGCAAAAGCAGCCTGCAGAGCAGGTTTCAACTCAATAGGATATTTTATCAAAATAAAATTAGCAACAGAATCATATACTTTAAATCCGGGCAACACACCTATTTCTTCTTCGTACATCTTCCGGCTTTCATTCATCATACGTGCTACTTCACGATAATGCGCATCCGATTTCAATGCGGCAATGGCGATATCTTCCGACAAGCGGTTATATCCCAAATATTTGTTGCTGTAACGAATGAATTTCTCAAGTCCTTTACTGATAAACCCGAATCCCATACGCAGCCCCGGCAAGCCATAAAATTTGGAAAGAGTACGAGAAATAATCAGATTATCATACTTATTCACTAATTTACTGATATACGAATTGTCTTCAGTTACAAAAGAAGCGTAGGCCTCATCTATCAGTACAATGGTTTCCTTGGGAATAAAGGATAACAACTCATCCAATTCCTCCGGTGTCAGTCCATTACCAGTCGGATTATTGGGAGAAGCCAACAAAAAAATCTTCGGACACTCATTCTCCACCATTTCTTTAATAGTGGCTATATCATACTTGAATGTATTCCCGGATTCGTACAATGGATATTGCAAGGTACGCCCCTCTACTTCATCAGCAATGGACTTATAATACCACCACGAGAACTTAGGAATCAACATGGTTTTATTACCATCCGCCTGAGTCAGAAAATAATGAACAGACTGTTTCAGGATATCTTCCCCGCCATAGCCTAACAATACCTGCGATTCATCAACTCCATACAGTTCGGAAAGGAAAACAGAAAATATGCTCTTTTTTCCTTCATCGTAAATACGAGTGTAAAAACAAAGTTTCTTTATGTCAAAATCTTTTAGTGCTTGTATTACTTCTTCCGAAGGTGAGTAATTAAATTCGTTCCTATCCAGAAATATCAGTTCTTGTTCCATTGAGATTACTTTTTATTAAAGTGCAAAGTAAGCACATTTTTTGTGTATATGAATGTTTTTAGCTGATTATTTTCGTTTTAAACCTTATTCCTATCGTCTGCCCAAGTCATCATATACGCTCTGTAAAATGGCTTTTCCTTTATTGATACGGTTCTCACTGCCGACAGGTTCTTCCAGCAATATACTTTCCGAATTATTATCAAATACCGTCACGCCGGTACTGTCACAGAAAGAGAAACCATTATTGAAGCTATAAAAAGCAAAAGGATAGGTATAATCACTACCCAGCACATTACGGCTGAAATTAAATGATGAATGATCCATGTCCAACTGTCCCAGCAAAGTAGCTGCTAGATCGGCTTGATTCATTATCTTGTCTATTTTCATAGGCTGCTTCACCGCTCCTCCCAACCATAGCATCGGAATATGATAAAACTTAGGAGCTGTGTTCAATCCTACACGCGGATAATAGAAACCATGATCGGGCAGACAAATGACCAACAGGTTCTCCCAAACCGGAGTTTGTTTCAACTTGTCTATAAATTTCCCCAAACAGTCATCTGTAAACGCAAAAGCATTAGGAATCTTCTCATCCAAACGATGGTAGGGAACTTCAAAGGGTTCGTGACTGCTTAAAGTCAGAAACGCAGTATGCCAAGGCCCTTCTTCCTTCCGGTTTCTTAACTGATTAT
>ERZ791610.1084-NODE-1084-length-12134-cov-2.416011_pt1 | contig 12134 bp, 12 predicted proteins | sample MGYA00510061_ERZ791610 | MGnify/ENA primary metagenome ERZ791610 (study PRJEB30046, sample SAMN00791922) | human gut metagenome | study: EMG produced TPA metagenomics assembly of the A metagenome-wide association study of gut microbiota in type 2... | reverse complement strand
CAACTCCTTGAGGAAAACGAATAGAGTCCTGCTGGAACTTCTTCTTGTATTTAGGAAAATTCGCCCGTTTTTCGAAAAAATTGGTGTAAGCCCGATCAAGATCCTTTAGGGACTGCTGAAGCACCTGGCTATGGCAGTCTTTCAGAAAAGGATGTTTATTTTTCCACTCCGGAAGCCTTTTGGTAGCTTCCGTATATCTGAATGAGTGTTTATCATCTTTTGCGTACAGCGACTTCTCAAGAGATAAGGTACGATTGTAGACATAACGGGCGCAGCCGCAGAATTTGCCGATTTGACAAGCCTGCCGGCCATCCGGCTTTAATTCAAATTTAAAGGCACGTCGTATTAGCATTGCAACCCTCGCGATTACTAAGCATATTATACTTGGTCTATGAACAAAAGTAACGATATTAGACACGGCAGACACTGCGTTTTTAATTTACATATTCATTTAGTCTTTGTCACTAAGTATCGCCGCTCTGTATTTACTAAAGCAGTATTGGAAGATCTGAAGGAGATTTTTGCCTCGGTCTGCCAGGATTTCGAGGCCGAGCTAGTAGAGTTTGACGGAGAAAAGGATCATGTCCACTTGCTAATCAATTATCCGCCGAAAGTTTCGGTATCTCGTTTGGTTAACAGTCTGAAAGGGGTCTCAAGTCGACTCATTCGGAAGAAACGATATCCCTGCATGCAAGACAAACTTTGGGCCGGAGCCTTGTGGTCTCCCTCCTATTTTGCCGCAAGTTGTGGCGGAGCGCCTATTTCCATTATCAAACAGTACATAGAGCAGCAAGATACGCCGGAGTAACCTTATATCACCGCCATAAATGACGGTGCTTTACGGGCCCAGCTGGTAAAAACAAGGCTTCATATTCGTTGGCATACAACACTAAGATGTTAATATCAACAACTGTGTTTGAATGCAGACGGTCAAGATTTGATTAGTTGTATAACTTGTCCGAAAATTCCATTTTCCTTGCGCAAAAAAGATGCATAGGTCATAGATACCTTCGGTAAGGATTCAAACAACGGTATTTGTCTTGGACGCATCCGGCCGAGCGCTGTTTTATTGGTCGGGAAAGAGAGAAAAAATGGGTCAGGCTAAAAATACAATTTTGATTGTGGATGACGTCGAGCTGAATCGAGACGTCCTGTCCATCATGTTCTCTCAAAGCCATGAGATCGAATTTGCCGAAAGCGGTCCTGAGGCTCTGGAAATTCTTCGCAAGAAAAAAGAAGACATCTGTGCCATCCTTCTTGACTATGTCATGCCTGAGATGGACGGTTTAACTTTTTTAGAAGAGGCGATCAAAGAAGGATTAGTGGAGAGCATTCCTGTCTTTCTGATTACGGCATCCTTAGAGCATGACGTTGTGCATCGTGCTTATTCGCTGGGCGTAGCTGATTATATTCAGCGACCGATTTCTCCGTACATTGCTCAGCGCCGAATCGAAAACATCATTGATCTCTTTAAGACTCGAGCGGCCTATAAGAAGCTCCTCGAAATTAATCGAACCCTTCTGGAACGCCTGAGCGAAGTCGATGATTCCATCACCGATGTTCGCAATCCTTAGAAAACACCGAAGAAGCCAGGTGACCGGAGGGAAACCTCCGGTTATTGTTATTCACCGTCTTCGTCGGTTTCTCTTTCTAGAAATTCCTTTTGGCTCAGCGTGATCTGAGCATCGTTCTTCCACATGGCGACCCAGCCGTCCAACATCCTGGAATCCTGGATATCAACTTCCAGGCGCCAGGTGCCGTCTTCTTTTTTAGTCAATTTCTGTGAGGTGTTGAAAGGCGTTTCTTCTAAGTTCTTTGCCGTGACATCGCTTTTGAATTCCAATATCCAATGCACCCATTCACCGTTGCTGTAGTTGAAGTGACGGTCGTGGATATAAGACTGAAGATCAAAGTCTTCCGGTCGGTGCGCGTCAAAAGAAGTGACTTCTGCTTTCTTGAATCGATGAAGCGCCAGATGGACGACGTTGTCGAAATGATCGAACTGACAAATTAAGTAGAGTCGGACGTCCTGCTGGACCAGCGCAAGAGGAGAGACGACGGCGCTGGTGGTTTTGCCGTTCATGTTGGTGTATTCGATTCTGAGTTTCTTTTCCGAATACAGCGCTTCTGAAACGGCATCAAAGATTCTCGGCAGTACCTTGGAAGGCATTTGCGGGATTGAAGAAGAAATGACGCAGACTTTATTGAGCCACTGATTCTCTTTTGCGTTCGAACCTTTTTCCTTGAGCATTTCGGACGCTGCATCAAATAGGAATCCAAGAGACTTAAGCACAGTTCCCGGAATCTGGTACTTCATATGCTCCTGCGCAATTCTCAGAAGCAGACATTCATTCGGTTTTAAATGAATGTTGTCGGTAATGGAGTCCGTGCGTTCTCTGCGGTAGCCGTAAGCATTTCCTCGGTCGTCGCGCACCAAACCGTATTTTCCGCAGTCATACATTTGCTTGAGATAGCGCTGCAGAGACCGCCTGCTGACATCAATATCCGCGGAGGCCAAAGAATTAAGGATGTCATCGACCGAGATAAACCGCTTGCTTAACGGTATCCGATTGAGGATCTCCAAAATGATCGATGCTTCTTCTTTTTTATCGTGTTTTCTTCCCATCCTTAGGTCCTCCAGACTCAAATTTCTGTCGCAAGTTACCTGCTGATTTTTATTTTAATCGCTTTTACTGCGTCAATTTCTTTCGCTTCAAATGCAAAAATAACAACATAGAAGGAGAACAAAAATGCCTCGCAGAAGAACAAGTGTCTTTGAAAAAATGTTTAGTGACAACCGTCTTCGTTCTATTCCGGATTCAGAACAGCAGGGTACCTTGTGTGTCGAATATTGGACATCCAAGATTTTGATCGAACTCTCCGGCTATAAATCGTTGGAACTCGATGATGTGCAGGAGATGGCAAATATCCGAGTGGTCAAGGCGTGGCAGCAGGAAATCGAAAACGACGTTTTGGAACTTTACGAACTTAAAGGAAAAGAAGAAGGCGACACTGAATTACTTGACGATGCAGGAGACAGTGTTTTTCGTCGATACAAATCTGTGAAAACAGAGCTTAGAAAGCGCATCGACAATCCTCCAGTTTCCATGAAGAAGGTTTATCGCAACATTAAGAAAGAGATTGATTTGCACGGTTTCTACCCGAAAGGTTTTGCGGCTAATCTTGAACTCATCAAAGAAGCCTATGACCTTTCCGAAGATGAAGGTCTAGTCACCGCCTTCATCTTCTTCACTCTTGCCTATCGAAACTTGAGAAGAGCCCTGAACTCTTTCAGCTATTCCGACCGCGGCTTTTTCCTCGTGCTGGAGGTCATCGCAAAAACGTTGGGCCTGCCTTTGGAAAAGGTCCAAGAAATGCTCGGGCCGGATGGCAAACTTATCCGAATGGCAATCTTCGGCGTAGACAGAGAGTCTTCTAATATTGATTTCGAGGACTACTTTGAATCCAAATCCGGTATTTGATCTCTTCTTCGGGAAAATCGAAAAGAAGCAGCTTGTAAGTTCGATCCTCACTCCTTGCAACAAGTCTCGTCTCACGCTCGAAGACGTCAAGTATCTACCTGTGATTGACTCTTTAGTCGTTCCGTTTTTAAAGGGGATTAAAGATGAAGGCCCCAGAGGCGTCAATGTTCTTTTGTATGGTCCTCCTGGTTCCGGAAAGACGGAATTAGGAAAACTTTTGATTGAACAAGCCGGTAAAAAAGCCTACACATTAAAACTCGGAAGAGAGGAAAAGGTTTTGGCTTGCTGGGAACGAGCCTGCAAGTTAAGTCGGAACGACGCCGTCACGGCAATTCTGATTGATGAAGCGGATGACGTTTTCAACAGTGATCTGGTCCAAGGAACGACTGATCGTACAAACAAAGCGCGCATCAATACCGCACTCGAAAACACTAAAAAACTGACCGTGTGGACAACGAACTCTCTGCGTTCTATGGATGCTGCCATTATCAGAAGATTTCATTTTGTCCTAAAGGTTGGTTATCCGCCTCGAGCTCAAATGGAGAAGCTCGCACAAGGAACATTGGCCAAATCTTTGTCTGAAGAAAACATTAGTCGTCTGGTGAATACGGAAAATCTTTCTCCGGCACTTGTCGCTCAAGTCGGAGAGATCGTGGACAACCTCCAAGGTAATAAAGTTAAGTTTCCGGAAGACTCTTTGATGGCTCTTCTCGAAGATATTCTCAAGGCACAAGGTTTTGGAAAACTGGCTGCCGCGACGAAGAAAATCGGAAAGTTCGACCCTGCTTTAAGCAACTCCGATACAGATCTGGAAGCTTTATCGAAAGGCCTCAAAGAAGCCGGCGCCGGAAGGCTATGTCTTTACGGTCCCCCAGGCACGGGCAAGACAGAATTTTGTCATTGGCTCGCAAAGAAGCTTGAACGTCCTCTCATCATGAAAAAAGCGTCGGATCTTCTGAACTGCTATGTCGGCGGTACAGAACACAATATCGCCGCTGCCTTTGAAGAAGCAAAAAGAGAAAATGCCGTTCTACTCTTTGATGAAATTGATTCTTTCCTTCAAGATCGAAGAACCGCGAATCATTCCTGGGAAGTTACGCAAGTCAACGAATTTTTGACTCAGATGGAGTCTTATGAAGGCTACCTTGTGGCAACAACGAACCTTTTGGATCTGATGGACAACGCTTGTCTGAGAAGATTCGACTTGAAGGTCAAACTCGAATACATGACTGATGATCAGGCAGAAGAAATGTACAGAAGACTGGCTCAGAAGTGGAAATTCTCTGTCGGAAACGAAGTGAACAATCTGCGGAAGATCAGAAATCTTTCCCCGGGAGATTTTGCGGCTATCGACAGAAGACTTCGTTTTACCAAAGCTGTTTCCGGAGAAAAGATTGTCGACATGCTGAAAGTTGAAACTCAACTGAAGGAAGGCCAGATGTCTTCTTCCAGAAGAACCATCGGATTCCTGGATAACTAATGAAATTAAGCTATGGCCGCTTTGAAAAAATAAAGCGGCCATTAGCTTGGCCGCAAAAAACTCCCGAGGAGAGGCGGGAGTTCAAAAATAGTTTGACAATTTTTAGGAATGATTAAGGTACAGCCATATCAAAGCGTTTGTCTTCTGCGTTCTTGTGGCACTGACGGCAGTAGAGAACGCTTTGTTCGTGTTCTTTATGGCAAAGTGTGCAGCGAAGCTGTCCGGCATGAGAATCATGCGGGTTTAAAGCTACTTTCTTTGCGGCAGAAGCAGCGGCTAAGTCCTGGTAGTTATGGCATTTCATACAAGCCTTGGACTTGGCAGCGGCAACCGGAGCGGAAGAGTTGTGACACTGTTCGCAAGTCACGCCTTTTTGCATGTGCTTTGCCATGGTGGGAGCAGCCTGAGCAGTACAGAAGGCGCCGGCTAACAGAATTGCTGCGGTGGTAATGAGGCGGTTAAATTTCATTTTTTTCTTCCGTTTTTAGACCCGGACCCTACGGTCCGGGCTTCTCTAGAAGTTACTTACCGGCTTTGACATCGGCAAGAGCGTTGTCAGCAGCTAAGCGGCCGCTGGTCATAGCGAACGAAGAGGCAGAGCCTTCGCAGCGGAGGTCGTAAGAAGAGTCATACAAACCGCCGATATCCTGACCGACGACATAGAGGTTGTCGATCACGTCGCCCTGCGGATTCAGAGCCTGGAACTTCGGATTGACAGTGACGCCGCCCAAAGTTAGGAAGAATGCGCGGATGCCTTTCAGAGCATAGTACGGACCTTTTTCCATATTGAAAGTTGCAAGGTGTTCAGGCAGACGGCCGAATTCCGGATCTTTACCAGCTTTAGCGTATTCGTTCACCTTGTTCATTGTTTCTTTCAGGTTGGAAGCAGGTACGCCGATCTGTGCAGCTAGGTCGTCGATTGTGTCAGCCTTGAAAGCCCAACCTCTCTGCTGACCGATTTCGAAAGTCTTCGGAAGAGCCTTCAGAGGAACGCCGGCAAGAACGATGGCGTTGAACGGAAGCAAAGCGCCCTTGTTAACCAACTGATCATATTTCTGCTGGTCGATGATGTTGTACATTACGCCGCCGGCACTTGTCATGGCATTGTAGACATCAACGAAAACAGCACCACGGGATTCGTTGAAGAAGCGTTTGCCGTGCTGATCAACCCAGAGCCAGGGCTGAGCCAAAGCGCAGCGGCCTTGCTTGAGTTCATCAGCGCCCATGAACTGGTTGATCGGGGGCAGGTCGGCGAGGTACGGAGCGTTACCTGCAATGGTATGCATACCTTTAACGCCTGCACCGACTAACTGAGCCATTTGGATGCCGTCACCCGTACGGCCGTCACCGTTCTTACCGTCGGTTACAGGACCGCGGTACCAAACCGGTTCAAACATACCTAGAGCAGAGGAGTCGTTCACGTACTTGGCGAGCATTTCTTTATTGGATTCGAAACCGCCGGTAGCGATAATGACTTTCTTGGCCTTGACGATGACTTTTTCGCCTTCGCCGTCAACGGCTTCAACGCCCACAACCTTACCGTTTTCAACGATCAGCTTCTTAGCCGGAGTTTCGGTAAGGATCGTGCCGCCTTTGGCGCGAACTTCCTTAGCGAAGCGCTGGATGATGCCGGCTGCACCGCCTTTGAACAGGTGCCATGTCATCAGAGATTCTTCTTTCGGATACATGGTGCGGATGCCGCGCATCTGAGCGCCTTTGTCCATAACCCAGTCAATGGTCTTGCCGGATTCTTCAATCAGAACGCGAAGGACATGCGGGTCAGCGCGATAGTGGTGATACTGCAGAGCAGCGGTCAGAACCTGGTCAACGGTTGTGTTGATGTTGTGTTCTTTCTGATAGCGTGTTCCGACGCCGAGGCTTCCTTCAGGGAAGTTTCCGCCGCCGCCAAGGGCTGCTTCTTTTTCAAGAACGATGGGTTTGGCGCCTTGGTCAACTGCACTCTGAGCTGCGGCTAAGCCGGAGAGACCGCCGCCGATGATGACGAGGTCTGTCTCATAAACCTGCGTTGCGAATGCAGGAAGAGAGAATGTTGTAAGTAAAGAGGCTGCGATTGCGGATGTAAGCAGACTTCTACGAAGCATTGTATTTCTCCTTGTCTTGTGGTTATTAAGTGATGTACCGCTTGGTGTTTATGCGGGTATCTTAGGCCGACCTTAAGGAGATAGACTATGCGCAAGTTGCACTCCTATCTTTGCATTGTTGACAAAGGGTTACCACTGTGGCGGACATTACCAAGCTTTCTATAGACGATATGCGGTTTCTTGCGGAGCTAGAAAAGACGGGCGTTTTGCTTCGCGCGGGCTTGTTGTTAAATTTGTCTCCGTCTTCCTCAAGCAGGAACTTTTCTCGGATACGTTCGTACTTTCCGCAGGAAATTTTTAGACAAATGGAAGGAATCTGGGTGCCGACAAACTACTACCTGCAGATCAAGCCGCAGATTCATCAGATTTTGGAAGCTTCTGAAGCGATAATGGATACGCAGTTTGATCCGAGTCAATCCACAAGGACTTTTGTTTTGAGCTCAGTGATGACCGAAATCTCTGTCGTGATTTCCGGTGTATTGCCGAAAATGATTGAAAGAGCGCCGAAAGTACGATTAGACCTGAGCAAGCACGACAATGAGATCGCCGCTGTGAGTGAAGGCAAAGCGGATTTTGCGGTAATCACGGACGTTGATCTGGCGCCGGATCTCCACCGAATGAAGCTTTACCCGCTGGATCGTGTGTTACTTGTCAGGAAGGGGCATCCGCTTACGCAAATCAAAGGTCCTTTGTTAACTCGATACCTTCAAGTTTATGACCGTGTATCTATTCGGACAGGTCGGTCCGCATCCTGGGTCGGCCCTGAGCAAGGCTTATTCCAATACGAAAGGTTTATGGAACATACGAGGTTTTCTACGTCGCGTTTCTATTCTGCATGGGGCGCCATTGAGAAGACGAATTTGATTTCGGTTTGCGGCTGGCGTGCTGCAGAGCTGGCAATGAAGGCCTATAAGTTAACGGCGCTTCCCTTGCCAATTGATTTTGAAGAGACCGAAAAATGGAATGTTCTGATTTGGTCGGACAGCAAGCACCGAGATCCGGCGCATAAATGGATGAGAGGGCTCTTTAAAGAATGGGCGATTGAAGATGCCGAGCGAATGAAGAAACTCAAAGAAAAAGACCTTGGTGTTCCGAAATATAAGTAAGCGGCCGTGAAGGCCGCCCATTGAGAACTAGAACGCTAATGATTAGGCGTTTTCAGATGCTGTCTGATCGACGCAGCAGGCAAGAGCATTAAAGCCGCCGTCGATATAGATGGTTTCCGCAGTGATTCCAAGGGAATTGTCGGAAAGAAGGAAGGCTGCGGTGTTGCCGACTTCATCAATTGAAACCAAAGAACGAGTCGGAGAAACGGCTTTGCACTGAGCCAACATTGAGCTAAAGCCTTTAATGCCGCTTGCGGCAAGAGTCTTAATCGGGCCGCAGGAGAGTGTGTTGGCGCGAATGCCTTGCGGGCCGACGTCAGCAGCAATATAGCGGGTAGCAGATTCAAGCGCTGCTTTGCAAAGTCCCATCGTGTTGTAATTGGGAACGACTTTTTCTCCGCCGAGGTAAGACAATGTCAGCAAAGAAGCTTTGTGGCCTGCCATTAACGGGACCATTCTCTTAGCCATCGCAATGTAGGAGTAAACGGAGAGGTTCATTGCGGAGAGGAAGCCTTCGCGGGAAGCGCCTTGGAGGAAGCTGCCGCTGATGGATTCGCGGGGCGCCCAGCCGATCGAGTGGACAAAGCCGTCAAAACCGTCTGCCCAGCGATTGGCGAGTTCAAGGGCTGCTAAATCAATTGATTCATCGGAAGATGCATCTAACTTAATGACTTGTCCGGCGCCGAATTCATCGGCAAAGCCCTGCACGCGTTCTTTAAAGCGTTCGTTGTTATAGGAAAGAGCTAGTTCAGCGCCCTCTCTGGCACAAGCCTTTGCAATTCCATAAGCAATGGAGCGATTAGAAGAGATTCCAGTGATCAGGAATTTTTTACCGGTTAAGAAACCCATGACGTGTTCCAATGATTAAAAAACGCCATTTTATCAGCCTGAACGAAGTGGCTAGGTACGATTAGAGATTGCGGAGGATCCAAAAGAAAGCGGATGTACTTTTGGAAGATGATTAGAAGGAAAGTTGCAGTGCAGTCTAGTCGACAGAGCTGTCCGAAACTTCGAGAATTTTTGCGTCTTTCTGAAGGTCGTTCAAAAACTCTGTTGTCTGAAGTCTTTCAAGTTCTGAAAGCACTTTTGGCTTTACTTCTTCATAAGAAGGAAAGGGGACCTCACGTTTTTCTTCGATAAGCACTACGTGATATCCGAGCTTGCTTTTGAAAGGAACCGGCAGAAGGTCGCCCGGCTGAAGAGCGAGTATCGCTTCGGCGAGTCCCGGAACCAAGACATTACGAATATTCGTAAAAGGAATCTGTCCGCCGTTTTGAGAGGTACTTTGGTCCAGAGATTTCTCTTTAGCGAGAGAACTAAAATCGGCGCCGGCTTTCAAAGATTGAATAATTTCTTTAGCTTCTTCCGGTGTCTTTACCAAGATATGTCGAAATTTGATTTCGTGTGGATCGTAGCTAGATAGAAGGTTATCGTAACGATTTCGAATTTGATCTTCGGTTATAGGGTTCTCAGAAGCATATCGGCGGCTCAGAATCGATCCGTAAAGTTGGGCGCGTTTTTCAGAAATTAAAACTCGTACTCTAGGGGCTTCTAGCAGTCCTTCTCTTCTAGCAGCTTGCTCAATGACTTTTTGTTCAATAAGAATGCTTCGTGTGGCGTTTTTGAGTTGCTTTTCATTAGTCACACCGTTTTCTTTCAAGAACTCCATTAGCTGCTTTTGTTCTTCTATGGAAACAAGCTGTCCGTTAACCGTAAAAGCAGTTTGAGCAGCGGCTGCAGGAACGATGCCGGCAAATGAAGCGACGAGCAGAAAAAATTTCAGCACCTGCAGCCCTAAATAAGACGTATTAGTGGCGAGATTCGCTCGGCGCCAGCAATGTCATATTGATATTGTGAATGCCGTGGCCGATAAAGGGCTTCAGGTATTCGTAAACGATTCGGTGTCGGTCTATTTTCGGCAGACCTTCAAAACGTCTGGAAATGACAAACAGGTGGTAGAGGGAGCCTGCAGCAGGAGCTCTGCCGGCTTCTGGTCTTGTGTAATCAGTAAAGCGAAGCTCGATTGGGAAAATCGGCTCAAGCGCTTGGCTGATTCTTTCTAATGTGGGAGTGTGACTCATCTTTATTTTCCTTCCGAATCAGATTCAGGGATAAATCGGGAAATATAAAAGCCGACGCCTAGGGTAAAGAGGAGCGTCAGTCCCATCAGCCCGAACAGTTTGAAATTCACCCACACGTCGGTGGAGCATGTGTAGGCAACTATAAGATTAAGAACACCGGTAACGGCAAAAAAACCGATCCAACCGCGAAGGAGAATATTCCATGCAGGTTCCGGAAGAGAAACTTTATTACCGAGAAGCGACTTAAGGAAGTTCTTATGCATGAAAGAACCGCCCAAAAGGATTCCGCCAAAGATCCAGTAAAGGATCGTGGGTTTCCATTTGATGAACATTTCATCGTGAAGCCAGATTGTCAGAGAGCCGAAGACTAAGATGACGGCAACAGAAATCCACAGCATCGGATCGATCTTCTCACGGCGTACAAATTTCACGCCGATCTGAAGAAGCGACACGATTATCGCAGCAGCCGTGGCACAAATAACCGGGGCCTGGTCGGCTTGAAAGCCGCTTCCCAGCCATTGGTTGCAAAGCGCAGCCGCAGAGTCCGGATTTGTCTGAGCAACTTTAAATGTACCGAAGAACAAAATCACCGGCAAAAGGTCGTAAAGGAACTTCACTCTCTTTTTTCCAACAACAAAATCGTTTCAGGTAATGAAACTTTCAAATTCAATGAATTCTACTTAAAAATCCGTTTTTTGTTAAATAGAGGTATATCATTACGCGACTCTTAAGAACAGCTGGTTTCAACCCTAATTTACAGGGATAATCCTGTTTATTCTCCCCGCTATTAGCCGACTTTAGAGATTTCCATTCTCAATTGGCAAAAAAGGCCGCCGAAGCGACCTTTCCTAAGTATCAATGGAAATTACTTAGAAGATTTTTTCTTAGCCGGAGCGGCTTCAGCGATCTTAGCGTTCTTCATCAGATCAGCCATGTACTGCTGAGCCTGACGCTGTGCAGCAAGATTCTGAATCTGAGGTTTCAGAGCATCGAAAGAGGGCAGAGGAACTTCACGCTTGTCCTGAAGCTGGATAACGTGGTAGCCGAGTGCGCTGTGGAAAGGAACGGGAAGAAGAGCCTCTTTGTTCAGAGCCATTGCAGTTTCTGCAAATCCGGGGATAGCGATTCTGCGGATGTTGGTGAACGGGATTTCTCCGCCCTGAGCTGCTGTACCCTGATCCAAAGATTTTTCTTTGGCGATCGTTGCAAAGTCACCGCCGGCGTTCAAAGATTTGATAATGTCTTTAGCTTCCTGTTCAGTTTTTACGAGAATGTGACGAACCTTGATTTCGTTCGGATCGTACTGTTTCTTAACTTCTTCGTAAGTTTTCTTCAGATCGGCGTCTGTGAGCGGATGAGCTGCCGCATTCTTACGAACCAGCTCTGCGGAGTAGATTTCAGTCTTGCGTTCTGCTAACAAAGCCTTAACTGCAGGATCCTGAACGATGTTGGCCTTTTTGGCGGCTTCTTCAATGAGTTTTTCCTGAGCGAGGATGCTGCGGGCAGCTTCGAGCTGTTGTTTCTGGTCTTTGACTCCGCGGTCAGCAAGAACTTTCATGAGTTCTTTCTGTTCGGCCACAGAAACTGCCTGACCGTTAACGGTGAAGGCAGTCTGGGCGAAGACGGGAGCTGCAAGGGCTGCCAGGGCTGTTGCGAGGAGAAGTTTTTTCATAATTAAATTTAATTTATCCAAAAAATGCGAGGAAGACTGCTTAGATAACTGCTCTTAACCGTTTTCTTCGCCTGAGTTAATCGCCTCATTCTACTCAATTTTGTGAGTGCGGGTAATTCAAAATCGCACTCGGGAAAGCTCTAACAACTTCTTGAATTTAATGACATGGAACCCCTTTGCTCCCAGCGAGATAGAGGGAGCAAAATGAAAG
>ERZ791610.1083-NODE-1083-length-12168-cov-17.416495_pt1 | contig 12168 bp, 10 predicted proteins | sample MGYA00510061_ERZ791610 | MGnify/ENA primary metagenome ERZ791610 (study PRJEB30046, sample SAMN00791922) | human gut metagenome | study: EMG produced TPA metagenomics assembly of the A metagenome-wide association study of gut microbiota in type 2... | reverse complement strand
GTTTATTCAAGAAAAAATCCGATGAAACAAAAGTCGGCAATGTAGAAGATTTCATTTCTCTGACCCGGGTCTATTTCCAGTCAGTTATCGCCACTAACCTTGGTATCACAAATATCCGCTTCCTGCCGGATGTAGCCAACTTCAAACGTTTATTCAAGGTACCTACGCAAAATGGCAAGTTAGGATTGGCCGAAAAGTCAGCTTCGCGCAAAATGTTGATGCAGGACTATGGATTGAATGAGAGTTTCTTTAAAGAAATCGATTCTTCCGTAAAACGCAACTGCCGTACTCAGAATGATATTCAATCTTATCTGTTTATGTATCAAGGATTCTCTAACGACCTGATGATGTTGATGGGGAATCTGATGCAATGGAAGTTCCGTATGCCGTCTATCTTTAAGAAAGCACTTTATGGCATGACTCAGAAAACGGTCCACGATGTTTGCACAAAGACTGTATGGAAAGCTGATGATGTGCACAAGACTGCAGCGGCTGTACGTCAATACAAGGAACGTCTGGGCTACTCCGAACAGTGGATGACGGATTATGTGTATAATATTGTCTTATTGGCAAAAAAAGAGCCGAAACGCAAGAATGATGACACGGAAACGAAAAAATAAGTTGCTCTAAAATGTTAGAAAACCGTAAAGATTAGCACGATAGAAAAAGCGGAGGTATGGAACTTCCGCTTTTTTCGTATCTTTATATACCATTAAATAGAGAGATTGCTTATGAAACAAAAGAAAATGCTTACACTTACTTTTTCACAATTGAAACAAATCTATAATCAAGAAATTCCGGAAGTGGTGGAGATGGCTGATAAAAGCTCCTCTGTTGAGGAGTTTAAGCTCAAAATGCAACGATTTCTGGAGACTTGCAGAATGGAGAATAAGACTGCGAAAGAGGCTAGGGAGCAAATTCGACTTTTACTCCATTATGATGGACAGGATGTCCATGAACTGTCTACGGGGCAGGATATGTCAATACAGACAATACGGTTGCTTTATGAATTTCTGACGGGAACATTGGAAAACATGGAGTTACCGACAGATTTATTCATAGAACTCTTTCAAATGTTCAAACGATTGAAAGGGGATGTAATACCTTTACCGTCTCCGCAACGTATCAAAAACCGGAATGACCGTTAGGAAACAGGATTGGATGAAGAGGTACGGGAAGTGCGGGATGAGAATAAAGAGCGGATGTTACATCTACTGATTCAAAAGATTGAAAACAGAAAGTCGAAGCCTTCGGCACGTTTTCATTTTGAAGAAAGGATGAGTTATGAAGAGAAATACAGACTGGTGAGTGAATGGTGGAATGACTTTCGCTTTCATTTTTTTGCCATTCCTTATTACCTGTCATTACTCAATGTTACGGGATATGGATATAACGATGAAGCGATCCGAAGCTATATTCTTTACTCGCCACGACTGGTAGAAACTTATGGAAATATCCGCGCATAGGAGAAAGAAGATATTGTAGAGACGGGGAAACCGAACCTAGTTTCAGTCTCTACGAATATCCGGATTTCCCCTTCCATATAACTGACAAAATGAGTAATCTGAGTATTGAAGATTAATCTTTCTCCTCTTTTACATATATTACTATATTTGCAATAATTGCAGTCAGGCCTCCGGTAGTGATTCCCGATGAAAAGATACTTCGAATTGCTTCGGGGGCTTGTTGCAGTACGTCCGGCATTAATTCTACTCCCAAGCCGAGAGAAAGGCTGACTGCTAATACCAACGTTTCTTTACGACCGATTTCCTGAGAAGAGACAATGCGGATACCTGCGGCGGCTACCGTACCGAACATCAGCAAGGTTGCGCCACCCAATACAGGATCGGGCATTAGTGAAAAAACAGCCCCTACAATGGGGAACAAGCCCAAAAGTACAAGCATTGCAGCAATATAATAACCTACATAGCGACTAGCTACTCCAGTCAGTTGAATAATACCGTTGTTCTGCGCAAAGATAGAGTTTGGGAAGGAGTTAAAAACTCCGGCAAGGAAAGAGTTGAATCCGTCTGCCATTACTCCACCTGAAACTCGTTTCAGATAAGAATCACCTTCAATCGGAAGACCGGATATCATAGAATTGGCAGTCACATCGCCCGTCGCTTCAATAGCCGTAATCAAGTAAACCAGCCCAATAGCTATAAAAGAGGAAACATTGAAGTCAATGCCGTATTTAAAAGGTTGAGGAATATTGAAACTCATCAGCATTTCTACATTCAGAGAGCTCATATCGACTTTCCCTAAGACGAAAGCCAAGCCATAACCAAGACAAAGCCCAAGAACAATGGAACTCATGCGCAGGTATTTATTTCCGCAACGATTGAAAAACAATACACTTAAAAGCACCAGTGCAGCAATAGATAGATTTTCCCAAGTTGCAAAGGTTCCGTTATCCATAGCAGAATATCCGCCTCCGCAAGATACGATCCCGACTTTTATCAGGCTCAATCCGATAAGTAGCACAACAATGCCGGATACTAATGGAGTGATGATATTACGCAAGTACTTAAAGGTACGGCTGACAATCATCTCGATGGGCGCGGCAGCCATACAGGAACCGAAAATTAGAGGTAATCCACCGACAAGCCCTGTGGCTATGATAGGCCCTATAAAAGAGAAACTGGTTCCCTGAATACAGAGCAGCCCCGCTCCTATCGTTCCGAAACGGTGACATTGAATGAAAGTTGATACTCCTGAGGCAAAGAGAGACATAGAGACCAGAAAACTCGTCTTCTCCACATCCAGTTTCAAAGCACTCGCAATGATAAGTGGCGGTGTAATGATGGCAACAAAGATAGCCAACAGATGTTGCAAAGCGGCAAATAGCGCATCTTTAAAAGGAGGACGGTCTTCAACACCGTAGATTAAATCTGTTTTCATTTAATTCAATGTCCATTTTAGGGCTAGTGTCGGGATTGCATAAAAGCCATCACGATTACCGAAGTTATTACTTAATTCCACTTCCGAGCCTATACTTAAGTTGAAATTCTTATTTACTCCTTTAATACGGTTCAGGTTTACCCAAAACTGTGGTTCGGTAAGGAAGATCGTTTTCCCATAATCCGTTTCCTCGCGCCACCAGTCGGCAAACCCGGAGAAAGTCAGCAAGTTATGGCAAAAATTAATGTACCAGGTACCTGTCAATTGGAAATTGTTAGGTGATTTATGCTTCTGAATGTACTTATACATGGCGCTCACAGTGAAACCTTTTGAGAAAGAAGCATTGTTATAAGTATAGGTAGCACCGGCCAGATAAGCATTATTGTAAGAAAATCCTTTTGCCAAACCACCGTTATATTCGAGATGTGCGGAAAAAGGAGCTTTCCAGAATTTCAGCTCACGGGCAATCTCCCAATAAGCGGAAGCCACCCCGTCGGAAGTATAATCCATATCAACAAAGAAATAGGTACTTCCCCAAGCATCGGGATGGAATTTCTCTACGGTAGAAGTCAGCAAAGGACGACCTTTTAAATCTTTATCATACAGGGAACGTCCGAAATCATAATGCAACTGTATGTTTTGAGCCCGCAATCCCGGCACGGCCCAAAGCAACATACAAAGGAAAAAAGCAGCAATAATCTGTTTCATGAATAAATGTGTTTTTTAATGAAAGCGCAAAATTAGTTAAACCTGCACATATACACACATTACTTACACAGATTTTTTATTTCAAATTATTATTTCCTGTGTCCCACCATAGGCGTGTACCTTCATGATCTTCTCCATCCAAGGCTTTCACAAGGGCAGAATATTGCTTCGGATCTTCTGTTTGCAAAGTACCGGGAAAGTGAAGTCGACGTACCATCGTCTCCGAATCTATACATCCGTTCCTGCTATGATTGAAACGTACGGGAAACAAGCGGGGATATCCCGTACGTCGTTGTTCAGCCCAAGCTTCACAGCCTTCGGGAAACATGGCAATCCACTTTTGGGTAATAATCTTCTCCAGCTTTTTCTCCTTATCATCCGACGGATTCCATTTTGGTGATACCTTACAACGAGCTTCCATATTATTCTCCGTTTCATAAGTGTCTACAAAATTCGAAGCTATCCGTTCGCTCTTCAAGTAATCTTCTACTCCATAGACACCCCATTGTTCGAAAGAAGTCATCACTCCGTTCCGATAGCAGTTTTCTTCATCTTCGTCTGTCCAACCGCGTAAAGCGGCCTCAGCACGTAAAAACCAGACTTCAGAAGCCGTCATCAGAGGTGCGTCCGTAGCCTGTGTGACCGACAATCGGGACAGCCCTGCATAATGATTATGTGCAAAACAGGTTCCCTGACGAATGCCACGATACTCTCCCCTAAACTTTTCATCCGTACAAGGAACGAAATAGGCTTTGAGTCGGGGATCATCGTATCCCGTAAGTATAGACTCCATTGAAGCATTCATATACGTTTCATTCCACACCAGATTAAGTTCTCCCAACGGATTAGTATATCCCGTTTTTGTAGAAACCGCAACTTTTTCCGATCCTCTCTCAAAGAAGCCGTAATCATTTTTCTTTATCTTCTCTATTTCCAAACGTGCCTTGTCGGGAGCGATTGATGCAAGACGCATAGCCAAACGCAAGCGCAGAGAATTGGCAAACTTCACCCAAGAGGAATACTTGCCATCCAGCAGAATATCAAAACGGGCGAACCCATTGGATTCCGGTTTTTCTTCGATATAACCAGTAAGAGCGACAACGGCAGAATCCAATTCATTAAAAAATTCATAATAGGCCTCTTTCTGCGTATCAGGTTGATAATGCTTTTCCGCATTCGCAAAATACCTGTAAATAATAGGGCCATAGTAATCCGTTACCCGATGCATCACTTCCACTTTCAATATTTTCGTAATACCGAACAGAGCTGGATGAGTATCACGGGTAGCATTCTCCGACTGATATATCTGTGGAAAAATATACGAATACATATGTGTCCACATCGCACTATTCCAACCGTCCTGCATATTATAATCGGAATTATTGGAACCGCCGTTCAGAGGTTTGGCGTCATGCATATATCCACTGAACATATCCGCATTCAGGTTCTGTATCAACTGGAAAGGCCAGTTCTTCCCCTTTCCGTAATCGTAATTAAAATAAATGCCTTGTTGGATAATCCCCAGACGGATTCCATAACCATTATCGTCAATGATCAGATCTTCATCCGTAATGCCGGACAGATCGGTATTATAATCGCGGAAGTTACCCGTGCATGCTACGCAAAAAAGCCACCAGCCTATCAAATATAAATATATGTATCGTTTCTTCATTTTCCCTTTTCAGATTTTAAAACTCACATTTCAGCGTAAAACCCAGGCTACGGGTAGTAGGCATTCCGAACACCTCGATACCTTGATTATCATTTCCTGTAGAAAGTACCAGATCCGGGTCAAAAGGTGCTTCCTTATACAAGAAACACAGGTTACGGGCTACAAACGAAAGTTGCACATTCTTCAATACTTTAGTTTTCTGCATCCATTCCTTAGGGAAATTGTAACTCAGCGACACTTCACGCAAACGCAGATTGGTGGCATCGTACATATAATATTCCGTCACTCCGGCACGTCCGCCTACCACATTCTTATAGAATCCTTTCACATTGTCTATCCGTTCCCCTTCCAGCACAACATATCCTTTATCACGAGCGTCGGCAGTTATTTCCGACACTCCATAAAGATCCATTTCCGCCTGCGTTTGCGAAAGGACTTTACCACCATAACGCCAGTCGAGCAAGAAGTAAAGACTGAATCCCTTGTAAGAAAACGTATGATTCCATCCCATTAAAAAGACCGGATTGGCATTTCCTACTTTCACCGTATTACCATCTCCTTCCACCAACGGCAGCCCTTTATGATCTCCTTCCGTCCCATAAACAATCTTTCCCTGATCATCGCGCACAAAAGCTTTTCCATATATATCCCCGATAGAACCGCCTTTCACCAATTTCATAGCATAGCTTGAAGAAAAACTTGTAGGTCCGTAAACAAACTCCTTCAAGTCATCATGCAACTTCACAATCTTATTCTTATTGGAAGAAAAGTTGAGCGACGTCTTCCATGTGAAGTCAGAAGTTAACACCGGAGTAGCATTCAGCGTAATTTCCCATCCCTTGTTTTGAATATTTCCGGCGTTCACATACCGATAAGCAAACTCATCACCGGCGAGAGCAGGAAGTTTGAAAAACTGATTATACGTATTTGTGCGATAATAAGTCAGGTTAATTCCCAAACGGTGTCGGAAGAACTTCCATTCCGTTCCGAATTCCATAGCATGAGTCATTTCCGGTTCCATTTCTTTAAAAGGCGCAGCATCATTTGCCTGTACTTCACCACCGGCATTGACGTGCGAAGTAGAATTTGTGATGTACAGAGGGATATCATTTCCCACTTTACTGTAAGCCCCGCGTAGTTTTACAAAAGAAATCCATTCGGGCAATTTCAGCCATTTATCAAGCAGTATGGAAAGACCGACGGACGGATAAGCAAACCCTGATTTCTCATGCTTGGTATAGGACAACGTGGACGACCAGTCATTACGGGCTGTCAAATCAAGAAATATCTTTTTCTTATAACCTATCTGAGCCGTACCGAAAAGTGATTGCAACTGCCGGTGTGCATCTATCTTCTGATCAATACTGGCAGAGCTGTTCATCACGATATTGGCAATATTAAACACATTGGCATATTTCAAAGAAGCATTCTTCGAGTCGTAACGGGTTGAGTTCACCACCTTATCATTGATACTGCCGCCGATAGCCGCATCCAGAGTAAAATCACCCCATGTTTTCTTAAACATAGCCATCACGTCACCATACATCTGCGTTTCCTGATAGTCCATCTCAAGATAACGCCCGTTCACTCCGCATAAAGCAGTTGCGGTAGAAGCATAGAATTTCTGACGCAATTTGTCAGCCCAATAATCCATATTGCCACGTGCTTGTATCGTCAGCCAACCACTCACTTTGAAAGTGGCGGAAAGAGCAAGAATGACACGTGTGCGTGTTTCCTTGCTTTGGATGCGATTCACTATCCAATATGGATTCTGCTCGAAATCTTCGGTAAACGTATGCCAATTCTGCACATTCAAATTACGCTCTTCATTATAAGTTTCAAAATGCTCCTTATAATAAGACAGATCTTCGCCACGCGGAAAACGGTAAAGCCCTACTAACGGATTCATATAGAAACCTCCTGAGACGGGCTTATTCTCAACCGTTTGTTTCATAACATTGACATTGCCATCCAACTTCAGACGTTTGTTGAACATGGCAGCCGTTTCACGCAGATTGATGTTATGCTTCTTTAATTTATTCCCTTCAATAATACCCCGTCCGGTAGTATTGGCATAAGAGAAATAAGTTTGCAGATTTTCATTTCCGTGACTGACGGATACGGAAGTCATCGAAGTAAGTCCGGTACGGAAAAAATCATTCAGATTATCATGCACCTCCAAACTTTCCTTTTCACCCCAACTATCTATCACATCACTCACCCCATAGCTGTTTTGCATCCGGGGTAAGCTGAAAGCCTTTTCAAAAGTAAGTCCGGTAGAGAAGTGGATACTTCTTTTCCCTGTAGAATTTCCTTTTTTGGTAGTGATCAGGATTACTCCATTGGCAGCTAGACTTCCATACAAAGCCGCTGCCGGGGCGCCTTTCAAGATACTGATACTTTCTACATCCTCCGGATTCAGATTGGAGATACCATCTCCTCCATCCCGGTTTCCGGCATTTGCCGTTCCGCCAATCGCCGAATAAGCCTGTTCCGGAGAAGTGTTGGACATCGGCACACCGTCTATCACATAAAGCGGCTGATTATCTCCGGATACCGAACGGACTCCCCGAAGAGTGATTTTGGCAGAACCACCCATACCGGAAGAATTCTTGTTGACCTGCACTCCTGCAGCTTTTCCGGCAAGGGCTGTTATCATATTTATCTCCTTTACCCGATTCAATTCTTCCCCTTTTATTTTCTGAGTCGAATAGGCCAAAGTAGATTCATCCTTTTCAAGCCCTAGAGCAGTCACAATTACATTATCAAGCATGACCGTATTTTCCCGAAGGGAGATTTCAAGCATTGCCCTACCCGCTACTTTGACTTCCACTGTCTCATAACCGATAAAGGAAACTTGCAGAATAGCGCTATCCGGAACGGACAAAAAGAAGCTACCGTCTATATCACTGACAGTTCCGTTCGCTCCTCCTTTCTCACGAATGGTTGCCCCGATAAGCGGCTCGCCATTGGTATCGACAACACGTCCCCTTACCGTTGCCGTCGCATTATCCGTAGGGGTTTCTATGGTTTCTATAAACGTAACTTGTTCCGAAGCGTAACCATTCTCGCTTAAAAAGAAGAATGAACTCAATAAACAACTTACAACAACTTGAACTCTCAATGATATTATAAAAGACTGTCTATTCATTATGCCACAAAAATACGTAAATATTTTATATATTGCATTTTTTCACATTGATTTTGAACGAAATAAACATTATCACTATTTTTGCATGAAATTAAAATGATACATAATGATGGAAATCGAGAAACATCCACTAGAACCATTTCTTCCGGCAAAAGCCAAACTGCTAATGCTGGGAAGTTTTCCACCGCAGAAAAAGCGTTGGTCTATGGACTTCTATTACCCGAACCTGAATAATGATATGTGGCGTATTTTCGGTGTGTTGTTTTTTAATGACAAAGACTACTTTCTAAATCCTACACGAAAAGCGTTTTGCCGTGAACGGATTATAGACTTTCTAAATGAGAAAGGAATTGCACTGTTCGATACGGCCTCGTCCGTTCGCCGACTACAAGACAATGCGTCCGATAAGTTTCTGGAGGTTGTGGAAGCCACCGATATTGCCGCAATGCTTCGTCGGCTTCCCGAATGTAAGGCCATCGTTACGACTGGTCAGAAAGCTACTGACACACTCCGGCAACAATTGGATGTAGAAGAACCGAAAGTCGGCGATTATTCGGAGTTTGTTTTTGAGAAACGTGCAATGAGGCTGTATCGTATGCCTTCATCATCGCGAGCATACCCATTGGCATTGGATAAGAAAGCGGCTGCCTATCGAATCATGTATCAGGATTTACAGTTACTACCCTAAATGTGAAACAACAAATATCAAATAATAAATTAGAAATGAGTATGACACCTTTATTTTTGCAGTATCCGGCATGCAGCACATGCCAAAAAGCCAAAAAGTGGTTAACAGAAAATAACATTGAATATACAAACCGGTTGATTGTAGAAGAAAATCCTACAGTAGAAGAGCTAAAAGCATGGATTCCCCGTAGCGGTCTGCCTATAAAGAAATTCTTCAACACTAGCGGACTCGTTTATAAAGAGCTGAAACTGAGTGAGAAGTTGCCAAGCATGAGCGAAGAGGAACAAATAGAACTGCTGGCTACAAACGGTAAGTTGGTGAAACGTCCTCTAGTAGTAACAGACAGTTTTGTATTGGTCGGTTTCAAGCCCGATGAATGGGAAAAATTAAAATAGTTCAAAACTTATTTACCCGAATGTTTGGAGATTCAGAAGTTTCTACTACCTTTGCAGCCGCAAACACGGGAGTAGCTCAGTTGGTAGAGCACCGGTCTCCAAAACCGGGTGTCGGGAGTTCGAGCCTCTCCTCCCGTGCAATAAGAAAACCGCAAATAGTCGTCAAGCCATTTGCGGTTTTCTTATTATTGCCTCACAGATAAGTCACTACTCCCGGCTCAGTTTGAAAACTCTCTCTTAGACTAATTCTTACCCGCCTTTTCCAATCCTTTAGCAGCCTCAACCAGTCGGATAAACTCTCTTCGATATCCTCTTTCATCATTATTCAATCCCTGTTTAGCCAGCTTAATGACTTTGTCATAATCGGCAGTTCCTTTAAAGTCAGAATCACGAAGCAACTGTCCGAACATGGCTACTGCCGAAGCGAAACGGAAGTCGGAAGAAACACTATCTCCTTTGTTATCTACAAAAGGAAGTTCCATTTTCCTGCTGACATCCTTATCCGGAGCTTTGTAGCGCAATTTCACAGTAAGGAGTTCATCAGATCCGGTCGGCTTCAGCGTCATTTTTTCTTTCTTTTGGTATTTCAAGTCGTCTACTTTACCTACATATTCATTCTTCACACCTGCGGGAATCACTTCATAAAAAGCTGTTACCGTATGTCCTGCTCCCATATCTCCGGCATCTTTCGCATCATTATTGAAATCTTCGTCTTTCAGCAGACGGCTTTCGTAACCGATCAGACGATATGCCTGTACTTGAGAAGGATTAAATTCCACTTGCAGTTTGACATCTTTTGCCACAGTATGCAATGTAGCACCGAATTCGCCTACTAAAACACGGTTGGCTTCCTGCAAGTTATCTATATAGGCATGATTCCCATTTCCTTTTTCAGCCAATACTTGAATTTTCTTATCTTTGTAGTTACCCATTCCATAGCCTAGTACAGTAAGATGTACGCCACTTTTCCGTTCTTTTTCTATCAATTGTTCCAATCCTTCGGCGGAAGAAACGCCGACGTTGAAATCACCATCGGAACAAAGTATGATACGGTTATTGCCATCAGAGATAAAGTTCTTTTTAGCTATTTGATACGCCAAATGAATGCCCGCGCCTCCTGCAGTAGATCCGCTTGCGGTCAATTCATCTATCGCTTCACGGATTTTCTGTTTATCACCGCCCGAAGTAGCTTCCAGTTTCACACCGGCACTGCCTGCATAAGTCACGATTGCCACCTTATCTTTATTCCGCAGATTATTCACCAACAGTTTGAGCGATGACTTTACCAAATCCAATCGATTAGCCCCCCACATAGAACCGGAAACATCAACCAAGAATACAAGATTGGACGCCGGCAACTGCTCCGTCGGAATTTCTTTAGCTTTCAATCCGATACGAACAAGCCGATGAGCTGTATTCCAAGTACAAGTTCCGGCTTCCACAGTTATCTTCACAGGATCGTCGCCCGTTGGTTTCGGATAGTCGTAAGAAAAGTAATTCACTAATTCTTCCGTACGGATTGCATCGGCAGGAGGCAATTCTCCTCTATTGATAAAACGACGCATATTGCTATAAGAAGCAGGGTCCACATCAATAGAGAAAGTAGAAAGCGGAGTATCCGCTACACTCTTGAAACCATTCTCCTGAATTCGGCCATACTCTTCCGTATTCATTCTCGCATCCATATCATACATGGCAGTCGGACACACCGCTACATACGCACCGGTCACTGCCTTTGTTTTCATTGTACCGTATCCCACTACGACACACTCCTCCAACGCCACATCATCAGTCTTCATTTTAACATCCAGTTTGACCGACTCAACCACTCTTTTTTCTTCTTTATACCCGATAAACCGGAATAACAATACATCCCCTTTTTGGGCCTGAATGGAATAACGACCGTTCACATCTGTGATTGCCCCACTTTTGGAACGGTTATTCACTACCGAACAACCGGTAATCGAAGTTCCATCCGCTGCGTCCGTCACAATACCGGTCACGGTAATAGTTTGCGCATTCATTGTTCCTAAGCAAATAACTGCCATCAGCAGTACGAGCATGATTGCTCTGAATTGGTTTGTTCTCATAACTTCATTATTTTAAAATGTTACTATTCATCGCTTTTACTATAGAGATGCGGATTTCACACAGATTCCATAAATTGCCTGAACTTTTTTTATCCGGGCGGAAAAAAGTCACTTAAAAATTCCTACTTATTCCTTTGTAACTCTTAATATGATATGTATATTTGCCAAACATAAACATATCATAAATATGAAAAACGAAGTTGATGGAAGGCGGGAAATAGCCTCACGAAACACGGTCTGGGCTACTCTTATCGCCCGCAAACTAACTCGTTGGGGTATCACTCCCAATCAAATTTCCATGATGAGCATATTCTTCGCTATGGTGGGATGCCTTCTGTTGATCGGCACAGTCATTGATCCCGGTTTTAACAAGTATGTAGCCTACATTCTGTTCATCGTTTGCATGCAGTCGCGGTTACTCTGCAACCTGTTCGATGGGATGGTAGCTATCGAAGGAGGGAAGAAAAGTGCCAACGGGGATCTCTACAATGATATGCCCGACCGATTCGCCGATGCTTTGTTCATCATTCCCGTCGGATATGTAGCAGGCGGATTCGGTATTG
>ERZ791610.1073-NODE-1073-length-12271-cov-2.518091_pt1 | contig 12271 bp, 10 predicted proteins | sample MGYA00510061_ERZ791610 | MGnify/ENA primary metagenome ERZ791610 (study PRJEB30046, sample SAMN00791922) | human gut metagenome | study: EMG produced TPA metagenomics assembly of the A metagenome-wide association study of gut microbiota in type 2... | reverse complement strand
AGCCTTTCTCAGGTTCAATGATCACAACAGATGCATGCTTGTTATTTAATAAATACTTCTGAATCAGCTGCTCAAAATAATCTGTCTCCACCTGCTCTTTTAAGAAACGGTAAGTATCTAATGCCTCCAGATGAAGGAATGGACGCATATCATCATAAAGCCAGCTGTCCAGACACTGGATCCCATATAAAAGTCCTTTTGGGAAATGTCCGAAATCAGCCTCACGGTAACGGAATTCAGAACTATTGATCCCTGCCAGCAGCGATTTTTTATTTAATCCATTTTTTACAAGCCCCTCTAATGTCTCACGGATGACAGCCAGAAAATGCTCTTTTTCCTGCGGATTGGTATTTTTTGCGATCACAGAAAATGTCGGCTGCAGCGTTCCACTGTCATATCCGCCTGTGATCTCAGAACCGATCCCGGCATCGATCAATGCCTGTTTTAACGGTGCTCCCGGCGCACTGACCAGCGCATAATCCAAAATATCAAATGCAAGATACAATTTCTCGTCCAGTGCTGTTTCTATCACCGTGTTATAAGAAAGATAGGTATTGTTTTCTTCGGATTCCGTGGAAGAAATGGAATACTTATGTGTCACTTCGATTGGTTTTTCAAATGGTTTCTGAAGCTTTATCTCCGAGTCAAGCCCGATTGCCTCATATTTTCCCAGATATGCCTCATCCATCCACGCAAGCTTCTCTGCCACATCCATATCTCCATAGAGATAAATGTAGGAATTACAAGGATGATAATATCTGCGGTGGAAATCCAGATATTCCTCGTAAGTCAGTTCCGGAATATGCAGAGGATCTCCGCCGGAAACGTTTGCATAAGTCGTGTCCGGAAAAAGGGATGTCATGATCTGACGGCTCAAGACATCATCCGGTGAGGAAAAAGCGCCTTTCATCTCATTGTAAACAACACCGTTGATGGTCACCGGAGCATCCTCGCTCTCTAATTCATAGTGCCATCCCTCCTGCTTGAAGATCTCCTGATATTTATAAATATTCGGATGAAAAACCGCATCCATATAGACACTCATCAGATTCTGGAAATCTTTATCATTGCAGCTTGCGATCGGATAGATTGTCTTCTCCGGGTAAGTCATTGCATTCAAGAAGGTGTTCAAGGAACCCTTCACCAGTTCCACAAAAGGATCTTTTACCGGATATTGCTCAGAACCACACAAAACGGTATGTTCAATGATATGTGCCACTCCGGTAGAATCCTCCGGCGGCGTGCGGAAACCGATATAAAAAACCTTGTTGTCATCATCATTGGAAATCACTGCGATCCGCGCTCCACTTTTTTTGTGGCGGAGAATGATTCCTTCGGAATTGAGATCTTTGATCGGGCGTTTTTCTAAAATTTCATATGCCTGTAAATCTTTTAACTGCATCTGTCTGTCCTCTCTCTAATACATACTGTTCTATAGTATACCACACTTCGCGGCATTATCCTATTTTTATCTTCGAAAAATTTTGAATTTTGAATCAAAAAAAGACTGTAACAACCATTCCTTATTCTTAAGGAATACCGTGTTACAGTCCCCCGCTTTTCAGATTCTCATCTATGAATTAGCCGATGCGTCTTACATTTGCTGCCTGAGGTCCTTTTGCTCCCTCTGTCACTTCAAATTCAACTTTTTCACCGTCTTTTAACTCTTTGAATCCATCCATGTCTAATGCAGAAAAATGAACGAATACATCGTTACCATCTGCGTCGGAAATAAATCCGTAGCCTTTTTTTGCATTAAACCATTTTACAGTTCCCTGCTGCATAACAAAATCCTCCTAATACCTCTAAAACCTTTTTGTAAATTTGACATGTTTTTGTGCATGTCACACAAATTGAAGTTAGCATACATCGGATTTTTTGTCAACAACTATTAATAAATTTTACTGCTTGATCTGCACATCAATCTGCTGATACGGAATCGAAATATGATTTTCATCCAGTGCATATTTGATATTTTCCATCAACCGCCACTTCGTATCCCAGTAATCTGCCGTTTTGACCCAGATCCGGATACCAAGGTCCACCGAAGATGCACCAAGATTATCTACGAACACCACAACGTCCTCTTCCGGCAGTCTTGCCGGATCATTTCTGCCGATCTCATATAAAATACTTTTTGCCGTACGGATATCTGCTTCATAACCAATACCTACCACAATGTCCACCCGCCGTTTATCCATATGCGATACATTGACCAGACTGCTGTTGGACAGATTACCGTTTGGAATCACGATCATTTTATTGTCTACGGTCTTTAACTTGGTATAGAAAATAGAAATCTCGTATACCGTTCCTTCATTCGAGCCCTCAATGATATAATCTCCTACCACAAAAGGTTTCAGCAAAAGAATCAGCACTCCGCCTGCAAAGTTGGAGAGACTTCCCTGCAGTGCAAGACCAACCGCCACACCACAGGAACCAAGCACTGCCACTGCGGAGGTAGTTGCTATCCCAAACAGGCTTAAGATTGTCAGGATCAGGATAAAATACAGTGCATATTTTACGACTGCAGACAGAAACTGTATCACTCCGACATCCGCATTTCTGCGTTCCATGGTTTTCTTAACAATCTTAACGATCAGACCGATCAATTTCGCTCCCACTGCATATACGACGACCGCAATGACAACCTGCAGTGCAAAATTCAAAAGATCCGGAACAAGGTTTTGAAAATAAGTGCGGAGAATCCCGGGATTTTTTGCAACCTCCTGAAGATTTTCCTGCGCTTCGGCAATGGCTTCCACTGCCTCTGTTGTATCAACTGTCAGCAACATTTTTCTGCCCTCATTTTTTATTTTACTTTACGCACTTTTAAGACGCCCTCAATGTTCTCTAACTTCTGAATGACTTCCTCCGTCACAGGGGAATCCACATCGATCAATACATATGCATAGTCACCTTTGGATTTGTTTGTCATTCCTGCAATATTCATTCCGGCATCTCCCAATGTTGTGGAGTACTGACTGATCATACCACTTACATTCCGATGCAGGATACCGATTCTTCCTGCGGTAGTACATGCGCCCATAGAACAATCCGGGAAGTTCACGGAATGGACAATGTTACCATTCTCCATATAATCACGGATCTCTCTGACTGCCATGATCGCACAGTTATCCTCTGACTCTGCGGTAGATGCTCCAAGATGTGGTGTTACAATACATCCCTTTGCTCCGACTGTGGTTGGATTTGGGAAATCAGATACATATTTTTTGATTTTTCCGGCAGCTAAAGCTTCCACCATAGCTTCTTCATCTACAAGAAGATCTCTGGCAAAATTTAAAACAATTGCATTTGGTTTCATCATGGCAATTGCTTCTGCATTGACCATCTTCTTTGTAGAATCCAAAAGTGGAACATGAATCGTAATGTAATCACACTCTCGGTAAATATCTTCCACATTGCTGATATGTTTGACACTTCTGGAAAGATTCCATGCTGCACTGACGGAAATGTATGGATCATATCCATATACATCCATACCCATATGGATGGCTGCGTTGGCAACTAACACACCGATAGCACCAAGTCCGATGACGCCGAGTTTCTTACCTGAAATCTCAGTTCCTGCAAAGTTCTTTTTCTGTTTTTCTGCTGTTTTTGCAATGTTCTCATCATTCTGATTTGCAAGGCACCAGTCGATACCACCTACAATATCACGGGATGCATATAACATTCCTGCAAAAACAAGTTCTTTGACACCGTTTGCGTTTGCTCCCGGAGTATTGAACACAACGATTCCTTTTTCTGCACATTTGTCTAATGGAATATTGTTGACTCCAGCACCTGCTCTTGCTACTGCAAGCAGGCTGTCCGGAAGTTCAATTTCATGCATGGCAGCACTTCTCACAAGCGCTGCGTCTGCCTGATTTAAGTCTTCTACTTTTTCATAGTCATTTGAGAAAAGATCCAATCCTACGGATGCAATTGGATTTAAGCAGTTATATTTAAACATTACGCATTTTCCTCCTCAAACTTCTTCATAAATTCTACTAACTTCTCAACGCCCTCTTTTGGCATTGCGTTATAGATAGATGCTCTCATTCCACCTACGGTACGGTGTCCTTTCAAGTTTACAAAGCCTGCTGCGGCAGCTTCTTTTACAAACTTGGCATCTAACTCTTCATTGCCGGTCACAAATGGAACATTCATAAGGGAACGGTCTTCTTTTCTTACAGTTCCCTTGAACAGGCTGCTCTGGTCTAAGAAATCATATAAGATTTTTGCTTTCTCTTCATTGCGCTCTTTCATCACAGAAAGTCCGCCCATCTTCTTTAACCATTTGAACACTTTGCCACAGATATAAATATTGTAGCAAGGTGGTGTATTGTAAAGGGAATCATTATCTGCCTGTGTTTTCCACTTTAACATGGTTGGGGTTCCCGGCAGGACATCATCGGTGATCAGATCCTCACGGATGATCGCGATCACAACTCCGGCAGGACCGATATTCTTCTGAACGCCGCCATATACAACTCCGTAATTTGTGACATCCATCGGTTCAGACAAAAAGCAGGAGGATACATCGGATACTAAAATCCTGCCTTTTGTGTTTGGAAGTTTCTTGTATTTTGTTCCATAAATTGTATTGTTTTCACAGATGTATACATAATCCATATCATCTGTGATCGGAAGATCCGAACAATCCGGGATATAAGAGAATGTCTCATCTGCAGAAGAAGCAAGTTCAACTGCCTCTCCGTAGATTTTTGCTTCCTGGAATGCTTTCTTTGCCCACTGACCAGTTAAGATATATCCGGCCTTGCGGTTTTTCATCAGGTTCATAGGAACCTCTGCAAAGAACTGTGAAGCTCCGCCCTGTAAAAACAGTACCTTGTAATTGTCCGGGATATTTAACAGATCTCTCAAATCCTGCTCTGCCTCTTTGATGATGTTATCATACACTTTGGAACGGTGGCTCATCTCCATAACAGACATTCCACTGCCCTGATAGTCCAACATCTCATCTGCTGCTTCCTTCAATACTTCCTCTGGCAGAACGGCTGGTCCTGCGGAAAAATTGTAAACTCTGCTCATAATCATTACTCCTCCTGTTTCTTTTTCAAGTCATCCCCGGTAAAAGCAGAACTGATCGCTTCACCCGGAGCAACCATCGGCCATACCTTGTCATCACTATTTATGATACAGTCTATTACAACCGGGGTATCAGATGCAAGTGCTTTCTTCAGAGCTTTGTTAAACTCTTCACGATTCGTTGCCCGACAGCCCGCTGCACCCATGGCTTCCGCCAATTTCACATAATCTACACCGTCATCCAAAACGGTTGCAGAATAACGTTTCTCATAAAACAAATCCTGCCACTGTCTGACCATTCCAAGTACATGGTTATTAATGATCACTTCGATGAGTGGTAATTTTTGTCTCACTGCAGTTGCAATTTCATTCATATTCATACGGAAACATCCGTCTCCGGCAATATTAATGACCTGTTTATCCGGGCATCCGATCTGTGCACCGATTGCAGCACCAAGACCATACCCCATTGTTCCAAGACCGCCGGATGTCAGAAGTGTTCTCGGCTTTTTGTATTTGTAATACTGTGCCGCCCACATCTGATGCTGTCCTACTTCCGTCACAATGATGGCATCCCCATTTGTCTCTCTATAGATTTCCTCAATGACATAAGGACCTGACAATCCGGTTTTTGGATAAGTCAGTGGATACTTTACTTTGTAATCCATGATATGTGTGATCCATTCCGTATGGTTCATCTGTGTCAGCCGCTCATTCACACGAATCAGGATCTCTTTGATATCACCGATCACAGATGCATCTGTCTGGATATTTTTATTAATTTCCGCAGGATCCACATCAAACTGTAAAATATCTGCCTGACTTGCAAATTTCTTTGCATTGCCGAGTACACGGTCTGAAAATCTTACGCCGACAGCAATTAAAAGATCACACTCACTGACACCGAGATTGGATGCTTTTGTTCCATGCATTCCAAGCATTCCGGTATAAAGATCATCCTCTCCGTCAAAAGCTCCTTTTCCCATGAGGGAATCACAGACAGGCGCATCTACCATTTTGACAAATTTCTTTAATTCCTCACTGGCGCCGGAGATCACGGCTCCACCACCGACAAATATGTATGGTTTCTTTGCCTTCTGGATCATCTTGACCGCTTTGTTTAAATCTTCCTCTGTGATCGTCTGTGAAATTCCTGAGATCACTTCCGGCTCTTTTGCCTTGTATTCCGTCTTCGCTGCCGTGATATCTTTTGGGATATCCACAAGAACCGGACCCGGTCTTCCGGTCTGCGCAATTTTAAACGCACGGCGGATCGTGTCTGCCAGTTTATGAATATTCTTTACAATAAAGTTATGTTTTGTGATCGGCATTGTGATTCCCGCAATGTCGATCTCCTGAAAACTGTCTTTTCCAAGTAATGGAACATTTACATTGCAGGTGATCGCCACCACTGGAACAGAATCCATATATGCGGTTGCGATTCCGGTGACAAGATTCGTTGCCCCCGGTCCGCTTGTTGCAAAACAGACTCCTACTTTTCCCGTACTTCTCGCATAGCCGTCCGCCGCATGGGACGCACCCTGCTCATGGGAAGTCAGAACATGTCTGATCTCATTCTGATGTTTGTATAATTCATCATATACATTTAAGATAGCGCCGCCCGGATATCCGAATACAGTATCAACCTTCTGTTCTTTCAGACATTCGATCACGATCTGCGCACCTGTTAACTGCATTCTCTAAATCCCCTTTCGTGTTTCCATATCTAATTGCTTCACCAATGCTTCCAAAATCCGGAAAGCACCCATGAACCGCTTTTCTTTAATCATTCTTTCCCGGAATCTGTAAGATTGCTCCTCGGTTGCCGGATGTTACCATAGATGCGTAACGCGCAAGGTAGCCGGTGGTAACTTTTGGTTCTCTTGGCTGCCATTTTGCCTTACGTGCTGCCATCTCTTCATCGGACACTGCAATATCCAAGGTCATCTCAGGGATATTGATTTTGATGATATCTCCCTCTTCCACAAGAGCGATCGGTCCGCCGACTGCTGCCTCCGGTGACACATGACCGATGGAAGCTCCACGGCTCGCGCCGGAAAAACGTCCGTCCGTGATGAGTGCCACGGAGGAACCTAATCCCATTCCTGCGATTGCGGAGGTTGGATTTAACATTTCTCTCATGCCCGGTCCGCCTTTTGGTCCTTCGTAACGAATCACGACAACGTCACCTGCCACGATCTTTCCACCTTTGATCGCAGCAATCGCATCTTCCTCACAGTCAAACACTCTTGCCGGACCTTCATGCACCATCATCTCATCTACCACTGCAGAACGTTTTACAACGCCTCCATCTGGAGCAAGATTTCCTTTTAATACTGCAAGACCACCTGTCTTACTGTATGGATTGTCAACCGGACGAATTACCTCCGGGTTCTTATTCACTGCATTTTTAATATTTTCTCCGACTGTTTTTCCGGTAACGGTCATACAGTCTGTGTTGAGCAGTCCAATGTCTGCTAACTCTTTCATAACGGCATAGACACCGCCTGCCTCATTTAAGTCCTCCATATAAGTTGGCCCTGCCGGTGCAAGATGACAGAGGTTCGGTGTTTTTTCGCTGATCGGGTTAGCAAAAGATATATCAAAATCAAATCCTACCTCGTGTGCTATTGCAGGAAGATGTAACATACTGTTTGTAGAACATCCCAATGCCATATCTACGGTCAGGGCATTTAAGATTGCTTCTTTTGTCATGATATCTCTTGGACGGATATTCTTATTGTACATATCCATAACTGCCATTCCGGCGTGTTTTGCAAGTTTGATACGCTCTGAATAAACTGCAGGGATGGTTCCATTTCCGCCTAATCCCATACCGAGTGCTTCTGTCAGACAGTTCATCGAGTTTGCGGTGTACATTCCTGAACAGGAACCGCAGGTTGGACAAACTTTCTCTTCGTACTCTTTTACTTCCTCCTCTGTCATCGTTCCTGCTGCGTAGGAACCGACTGCCTCAAACATAGAGGAAAGACTTCTCTTTTTGCCGTGTACATGACCTGCAAGCATTGGTCCACCGGATACGAATACGGTTGGAACATTAATTCTTGCTGCTGCCATCAAAAGTCCCGGAACGTTTTTATCACAGTTTGGAACCATGACAAGTGCATCGAACTGATGTGCGAGTGCCATACACTCGGTGGAATCTGCGATCAGATCTCTTGTGACAAGAGAATATTTCATTCCGATATGTCCCATTGCAATTCCATCGCACACTGCGATCGCCGGGAATACAACCGGCACACCGCCTGCCTCTGCAACGCCTAATTTCACTGCATTTACGATTTTATCCAGATTCATATGGCCCGGTACGATCTCGTTGTAGGAACTTACGATACCTACCATTGGTTTTTTCATTTCTTCTTCTGTAAAGCCCAGTGCATTGAAAAGACTTCTGTGTGGAGCCTGCTGCATCCCTGATTTTACATTATCACTCTTCATATTTTATCATTCCTTTCTCTCACCTGAAGTTATCATTCAGCCCGGATTTTCCTCCTCAGGTGATACCATTCCATCTTTCTGTATTTTAAATACGCTCACAGATCAGATCGCCCATCTGTGATGTACCAACCTGTGTTACATATGCTTTCTTTGCATCTTCCTGCGGCATAATGTCGATTGTGCGGTAACCGTCTTTTAACACCTGTTTGACAGCTGATTCTATCGCATCTGCCTCTTTATCAAGATCAAATGTATAGCGGAGCATCATCGCTGCGCTTAAAATCGTTGCGATTGGATTGGCAATTCCTTTTCCTGCGATATCCGGTGCAGAACCGCCGCTTGGCTCATACAGACCAAATCTGGTATCATTCAGACTTGCGGAGGATAACATTCCGATAGAGCCGGTCACCATACTTGCCTCGTCTGATAAAATATCTCCAAACATATTCTCCGTCAAAATGACATCAAACTGTTTTGGATCTTTGACAAGCTGCATTGCACAGTTATCTACAAGCATGTGCTCATAAGTAACCTCCGGATAATCTTTTGCGACTTCTTCCACTACTTTTCTCCATAATCTGGAGGAATCTAAAACATTTGCCTTATCCACGCTTGTCACTTTCTTTCTGCGCTTCATGGCAATATCAAATCCACGCTTTGCGATTCTTCTGATCTCATTTTCATTATAAGTAAGCGTATCGGTTGCGGTCATCACACCGTCAACCATCTCCGTCTTTCTCGCACCAAAGTAAAGGCCTCCGGTCAATTCGCGCATGATCATCATATCAAATCCATCTCCGATAATATCGTCACGGAGTGGGCACGCTTCTTTTAATTCTTCATATAAATAAGCCGGTCTTAAATTTGCAAATAAATTCAAAGACTTTCTCAATTTTAGCAGTCCTGCTTCCGGTCTTAATTCCGGAGCCAGTTTATACCATGGGGAAGTCTGTGTGTTTCCACCGATCGATCCCATCAGAACTGCATCCGATGCCTTTGCAGCTGCAATTGCCTCATCGGTAAGCGGCACGCCTGTCGCATCGATTGAACATCCTCCCATTAAAATATCTTCATACGAAAACGAATGTCCGTATTTCTCCCCTGCTTTGTCTAAAACTTTCTTTGCCTCTGCCACGATCTCTGGTCCGATTCCATCACCTGAGATCACACCAATATGACACTCCATATCCAATCCCTCTTTTCTTCCATTTCACAGCCTGTCTGTGCACGTCCGTGAATCTATATCTTTTTCACTTTAGCACAGTAATTACCGACAGTATTTATAAAGACTATAATATAGTATCTTTGGAAACATTTCAACTATCATTGCTATTTTTCTTTTTCATAATAGTTATAACTGTTACCTATAGAAAATATATTTTATCATTCCTCATACACATAATGATAGACACTTTTATATAATTCTGTGCGCACGCTCTGAAACTCATCCTCTGAAAGCGGTTCCGGTGCTGACATGATCCGCAGGGGAATTTCATGCCGGTCTTCTCCCATCGGCGGCTGGATATATGGATATTCGTTAAAAGCGAACCCATGCCGCTCATAAAATCCTATTCTTCTTTTTTTCAGGGAATCCTCCGGCAATTCCACCTCCAGAACAACTTTTCCTGCTTTCTGCCTTGCCAGTTCCTCTAACATTTTTCCGCCGATTCCACTGTTTCTTGCTGTCTCACTGACTGCAAAATGTTCAATAAAGACAAACTCCGCGAACTCCCAGACTGCTAAAAATGCCAGAAGCCTTCCCCCGTTTCTTACACCGAGCAGCTCATATTTTTCTTCCTCCAGAAGTTTTTGCTGTCCTTCCTTTTTTCTTCTCTCATCTGCCGGAAAACTCTGTTCCATAATACGATAAACTTCTTCAAAATCACTTCTATCGAGCTTTTCAAGACAAACCATTTTCTTTCCCTTTCATCATCATATTTTGATCCGGATCATGCGTGAGACAACATCTCCATAAGCAGCCCACTTCCCTGATGCTCTTTCAGATACAGATAAGACGCCGGCAACTGCCGACGTCTTATGATAAAGCACTCTATTTACATTATGCTTCTTCCGGTTTCTCAACTGCTGCAATTGCAGATTTCTGCATTGGGATACGGCAGTTCTTGTTGCTTCCAAACTCAACAATGACTGTATCGTCTGTGATATCAATAACTGTACCGTAGAAGCCACTTGTTGTCAAAACAGTATCTCCTGTTGCAAGTTCCGATAACATTGCATTTTTCTTCTGAGTCTCTTTCTTCTGTGGACGGATCATGAAGAAATACATAAATGCAAATAAAATAACTAACCAAAGGATCATTCCACCCATTCCTGCTGCGGATGATGCTCCTGATGATGCCAAGATTGATAACATCTTTCTTCCTCCTAAAAACTTATTGCTCTCTAATATCGTATTTTGATATTTTTAGAAACTATAAAACATTGTACACAAAACCTTGCGTTTCGGCAAGCTTTTCCAATTAATTTTATAAAATATTTAGTCTTGGACAATATCTGTCCTTTTAATGGAACTTCTTCTGTCCGGTCATTTCTTTTTCACGGTCGATCTGTCCCATGTTATAAAGTTTTTCTTCCTTATAAGATTTGAAGTTTCCGGCATCAAGCGCATCCCGGATCTCTTCCATCATCGTATTGTAGAAATAAAGGTTATGCAGTACACACAGACGCATTCCAAGCATTTCTTTTGCTTTCAGCAGATGGCGGATGTATGCCCTGCTGTATCTGCGACACGCCGGGCACTGGCAGCCTTCCTCGATCGGGCGCATATCTTTTTCATATTTCTGGTTAAACAGATTGATTTTTCCCTGATTGGTGTATACATGTCCATGACGGCCATTCCGTGACGGATAAACACAGTCAAAGAAATCCACTCCGCGGTCAACGCCTTCCAAAATGTTGGCAGGAGTACCAACTCCCATTAAGTATGTCGGCTTCTTTCTCGGCAGATATGGAACTGTCTCATCTAAGATATGATACATTTCCTCATGCGTCTCGCCAACTGCAAGGCCGCCAACTGCATATCCATCAAGATCAAGCTCTGAAATTCTCTTTGCATGATCAATACGGATATCCGGATAGATTGCTCCCTGATTGATACCAAAAAGCATCTGATTTTTATTTACCGTGTCCTCCAAAGAATTTAAGCGGCTCATTTCCTTTTTACAGCGCTCTAACCAGCGTGTTGTTCTCGCCACGGAAGCTTCCACATACGAACGTTCCGCAAGAGCCGGCGCACACTCGTCAAAACCCATGGCAATCGTTGAGCCGAGATTAGACTGGATCTGCATACTCTCCTCCGGTCCCATAAATATTTTGGCACCATCGATATGGGAATGGAAATAAACGCCCTCTTCTTTGATTTTTCTTAATCCTGCAAGAGAGAACACCTGAAATCCGCCGGAATCAGTAAGGATTGGACGGTTCCATACCATAAATTTATGAAGTCCTCCCATCTCTTTGATCAGCTTATCTCCTGTTCTCACATGCAGATGATACGTGTTTGACAATTCCACCTGACATTTGATCTGCTCTAAATCCTCAGTGGAGACAGCTCCTTTGATTGCTGCCACCGTTCCGACATTCATAAACACAGGTGTCTGGATGTCTCCGTGCACTGTGTGAAATACTCCACGTTTGGCTCTTCCCTCTTCTTTTAATAACTCGTACAATTTTTGTACTCCTTTCCTGTTTCCATTATATTTAGGCGTTTGCGAAACTCATCCTACTCTTCTTTCAA
>ERZ791610.1071-NODE-1071-length-12281-cov-2.340095_pt1 | contig 12281 bp, 10 predicted proteins | sample MGYA00510061_ERZ791610 | MGnify/ENA primary metagenome ERZ791610 (study PRJEB30046, sample SAMN00791922) | human gut metagenome | study: EMG produced TPA metagenomics assembly of the A metagenome-wide association study of gut microbiota in type 2... | reverse complement strand
TAATAGTAATTGGATGCTTTACTCATTGTTTACTCTGCTGATTTCCTTTTCCATATTTTTAAATGTCTGAATTTATTATAATATAAGCAAAGTGTTTACACCACACAAGACTGAAAATTTCACATCAAAAAACCGGCAGTCCAAAGCCCGATTTTCTTATCAGCTTTTCACTGCCGGTATTTTTATGTATTTTACTAATATATTTTATTCACATATTCGTACCGATATATTTTGATTTAACGTTTTCCGCTTACAGCATTGCGCCGAAATCTGTTACGATAATCTGACCTGTAATGGCTCTGGCTTCATCACTTGCAAAGAATAAAACTACATTTGCAACATCTTCTGCCGTACAAGACTGTGCCTTAATATCACTGTGTGTCATCATTGCACCAATCATATCCGGGTCTAATGCCTTCGGATCTGTTCCCATGGTCATCGGTGTAATAATGTTGCCCGGACAAATGGCATTACAACGGATTCCGTCTTTCTGGAAACGCAGTGCCGTATGCTTTGTCAGACCGATAACTGCCGCCTTAGACGCTACATAAGCCGCACCGCCGCAGCCTTTTTCACCGGCTACCGATGCCACATTGACAATCGCACCGCCCGCCGTCATTCTCTTAGATGCCGCTCTCATGCAGCGCATTGTGCCTTTTTCATTGGTTTCGATAATTCTGTCCATATCTTCATCTAAGAACTTATCAATTGGCTTTAATCCCTGCTCCAAAATACCGGCATTGTTGACAAGAATATCTATCTTTCCGTACTTGTCCATAACCTTCTGCATCAACATTTCAGGGTCTTCCGGCTTGGAAATATCTGTTGAAACGGCATATACTTCACCGCCTGCCGCAGTAATCTCATCTGCCACTTCTTTTAATGCTGCTTCCCTGCGTGCCGTAATCACAACGGTTGCTCCTTCTGCCGCAAACAGCTTCGCCGTTGCCGCACCTACACCTGAATTACCGCCTGTAATCACCGCAATTTTTCCTTTTAAACGATTCATTGAAAGTTCCTCCTTATTTTTTTGATTTTTACTGTATTTTGTGCATTTTGTATCATTTTTCTTGAAAGCACGCACAATATTTATTACAATTATACATCATATGAACAAAAATGTAAACAATAAAGTTTATTTTCAATGAATTGTATGATTATTTATTCTGACAAGACAACCGTGATATAGTCGTGTGATACTTCTTTTAAAAAGGTATTAAAGATGTCTGATGTCTTTAAACGCAGACTGGACGTATTCACACATGGGTGACACCACACATATTCTGCATTCAGCACATCTTCATCGACCAGAAGCTGTACCTGATGCTCTTTGTCATTCATCAGTCCGAGGACACTCACCGAACCCGGCAGAATATCTAAATATTCTTCCATTTTTTCAGCCGGTGCAAAGGAAAGTCTTGCACTGTGAATCTGTGATGAAATCTCTTTTGTTTTAAATTTTTTATCACCGCGGATCATCAGCAGATAAAATTTCGTTTTCTGTGTGTTGCATAAAAATAAATTTTTACAGATAACCGCCGGTGCAAGAAATTTATCAATTTCTTCGCAGGCTTCCATCGTTTCTGCCGCCTCATGGCCAACCCGCTCATAGGCGATACCTAATCTGTCCAATAATTCATATACCCGTTTTTCTTTATCCTGCCGCCCGGTCATATCCGCCGGTCTGCCCTGATATAACTGCATTTTCATTTTTCCTTTCCTGTTCCGGTGCTATATCGTTTTGTACTCCGGCTTAAAATCCATATTGATTTCTGCAATTTCACGCTTGCCATTGATGTAATCCGCATACATATCCCACAAATCAATCTCACAGTCCTACAAGCCGCAAATCCTGCTGATTTGTTCTATCGGTATGACGGTATTATCCGTCATTACCAGCGTGCGGTTATATTTATCAATTTTTCTGACCGTTCCGGCGCAGTCTACATACGCGCCACCGGATTTTTTGGAATCCGGCACAAAATACGTGACGGTTATTTCCTGTTCTGCTCCTATATTTTCTGCAATTATTTTTAACTGTCCGTTTATCTTTTCAATGACATCTTCACTTAAAATTTGCTTATCGTCCGTCAGTCGCGCCGTTTCTTTTATCGCCGCTTCATGCCCGGTGAGTGCCGCAAATGGCGAAAACTGTGCTGCACGGTCATGCAGGGACATCCTCGGATGATTTTTGGATGTCGGATGTGGCAGATTAAGGATGTCGTCGTATTGATGTTGATTCTGATAATCCATTCTGATCACTGCTTTCTTTTTATTTTAAGGACAACAACCTGACATCTGACGTATAATCCGCTCTGAATTAACAGGATTCTATGCTTTACGCTTTATGCCCGCCTATCTGTTCGTTTCTGTCTTTCGCCGTTGCACCTTCCTCAAGATTCATGCCTTTTAATATAGCATTTTTTCCAAACTTCTTTTTGATATCAATCATTGCTTTCTGCATCCGTTTTTCACGCTCTAAATCTGCATTTTCCGCTGCCTGCTGTTCCTGTTGCACACTATAATCCGTAAAAAGGTCTAGCATATTTCGGTGTCTGTTCTGCACGGCTTTCCTCGACCAGATGATTGGCGGTCACGGTGATTCTTTTAATCAGGAGCTTCGGATGGACAATTTTATCATATAACTGCATGACTGCATCGGTTATCAAATGTGTGGACGACGTCTGCCTTTTTAAATTGGCAGTCCCATGTGCGTGTTTCGGCACTTTCCGCCCGTAACGGTCAACAGTAATCTCTCCGTAATACTGCCGCCTCCTGTCCGCATCGGTAAGATTCTCTATATCATAACCGATTGTCAGCACAATCTGATCTGTTACTAGTCCCTTTTCCACCAGATCCAGCACCATCAAATCTACCATTTCCTTGACCACCAGCTTCGCCTTATCAAATTCATAGGCGCAGTGCAGTACCTGTCCCGAACTGACGCTGTTGGTTTCCGGCTTATAGGCTTTTATATCCTGCATGGTACAAGGCTCGTGTCCCCATGCATGGTCAATCAGCAGTTCTGCATTGATTCCAAACAGCTTATAGAGCAGTTCTTCACTGTAAAATTCATTTGTTTTGCCTATGGAACATCTTGCAATATCGCCCATTGTATACAATCCATTTTCTGCAAGCTTCTTTGCATAGCCGCCCCCGACCCGCCAGAAATCTGTAAGCGGTCTGTGATTCCATAAAAGCTTCCGGTAAGACATTGCATCCAGTCTTGCAATCCGCACTCCATCCTTATTAGGTTCAATATGCTTTGCCACAATATCCATTGCAATTTTGCTAAGATACAGATTGGTTCCGATTCCTGCGGTTGCCGTAATTCCGGTTGTCTGCAGAACATCACGAATCATTTTTATCGCCAGTTCTTCCGGTGTCAGATTATAGGCGGCAAGATAATTCGTGACGTCCATAAATACTTCATCAATAGAATAGATGTGAATATCCTCCGGCGCAATGTATTTTAAATAGATATTATAAATTTTTGTACTGTACTCCATATAAAGTGCCATGCGGGGCGATGCTACAATGTAATCGATCTCAAGCGCCGGATTTTCACAAAGCTCCTCACTGTCATCCGAAGCCCCTGTAAATGTATGATTCGGTGCTTTCCACTTACGGTCGCTGTTGGCTTCCTTGACTTTCTGAATCACCTCAAAAAGCCGCGGCCGTCCCGGAATTCCGTATTTTTTTAATGCCGGTGATACTGCAAGACATATCGTCTTTTGTGTACGGCTCTGATCCGCCACAACCAGATTGGTTGTGAGCGGGTCGCGGTTACGCTCCTTACATTCTACCGAAGCATAGAACGACTTGAGGTCAATTGCGATATAGATTTTGTCACATTTCATCGGCTCTAAGCTCCTTTATATTCTCTCCTGTCAGTATTTCCTTATATATATCATACCATACTTAAAGATTTTACACATTCAGGCTTTCTTTTGCCCATTTTGTGACTGCCTGCTCTGATTTGCTGGCATCTGCCCCATGAACGGCAAGGCCTGTTTTTATTACAGCACCCTTGCAGATTCGGTTTATATCCTGCATGGAACGTCCCAATCCACTGCCTTCGTGTGTCATCAGCGGCATTACATTTTTGCCCTGGAAATTCAGGGACTCTATCAACGAAAATACTGCCATTGGATATGTTCCACACCAGCACGGACCACAAATGAAAATATTGTCATACCCGCTGATGTCTTTAAGATATGCTTTAAGCTCCGGACGTGTATTGTTTTCATACTCCGTCTTTGCCTCTGCTGTACATGCATGATAATCTGCCGAATAACCATTGACGGTTTCAACCTCAAATAAATCTCCGCCAACTGCCTTTTGAATAAATTCTGCACAAATTTCCGTGTTTCCTTTCGTAAGGCTCTCTATTCTGCCATTTACATAGTTTTGACCTTTACGTGAATAATAGATAATTAAATTTTTACTCAAAATTATCAACTCCTTTTTCTTGATAATTTCATTATAGTATTTCTAAAATGATATATCAATTCCTTCTACCCGGATTATTGATAAATTGTTCTAATCGTTATGTACTATTCCCCCCTTACCTCTCTGGTGCGCACCACTATATCTTTCATTTTTCAGTATTGCTCTCATCCGAATCAACGCTATGCGCTTCAATTTATCTCAATGATGTCTTATTTATAGTTTTCATATGGATATTTCAATGTATTTTATGTTAATGTTTATCCGAATGAAGTAATTTATTCGGCATTCACAAATCTCAGTTTCAATACATCCCATGTTAATGTTTATCCCTTGCAGCGCCACACAGGGAAAATAACAGGAATCGTGTTTCAATACATCCCATGTTAATGTTTATCGGTAAGCGATGGCGGTACAATTGGAAAATATCATGGTTTCAATACATCCTATGTTAATGTTTATCAGGTAGACAGCGAAAATATGAACGCGTACAAGGGGTTTCAATACATCCTATGTTAATGTTTATCTGTAAGCGCCGCGCCGCTGGCTTTGAATTTAATACGTTTCAATACATCCTATGTTAATGTTTATCAAATATGGATAGCACATTCGTACTTGAGGTTCATCAGTTTCAATACATCCTATGTTAATGTTTATCATATACTTATAAACGAGATAATATCGCGGTCGGGGTTTCAATACATCCTATGTTAATGTTTATCCATATCCATGTTGTTTGCAAAATTCTTTTACGCTGTTTCAATACATCCTATGTTAATGTTTATCCAACGTATTTCCGCCATTTCTATGAATAACTATACCAACTTTTCCAGTATTTATCAACTCTTTTCGATTTTTTACCAGCCGATACCCCATTTTATTGTTTTTAAATAAAAATGACACACAAATCCCATATACTGCGGCTTTGCTTTATCTTTCAAAATTTTCCAGCTGGTATTTTTTTTAAATATCCGTATCAATTTTCTAATAATTTTCCCACATTTCTTCAGTCAACAGTGTTTTATCATAAAGACTTTTCACTCAATCTTTCTTCATAATCAAATTACTTTTTGAACTTATATTTCCTCTTTCCGCGACCGGATACCAGTTCAATAATATCTGCCTGCACCAGATTGGAAAGAAGTTTTGAATCACCTGAACCTTTCAGCTCAAGAAGTTGCATAACTGCACTTCTTCCAAATGCTTCATCAAAACCAAACTTCTCAAAAAGCCTATAGAGTTGAAAAAGCTAAAATCTGTCGAAATCTTTGTAGCAGTAAAATTACTGCTTTATTTTGTAAGGACCTTCTTGCAGTACTTATATGCACCACAATTAGGACATACTAATTTACGCTTTGTTATTGTGTGTGGTCCCATAATATAAGACTTCATATCCGGGACAAATCTATTATTACAATCAGGACATTCATATGCTCCTGCATCTCTGTCAAGAATACACGCAATTACAATTCCGCCACATATTACAACCAAACCTATAATTATAAGCAGAATCCTCATCCAGTTCTCCATCGCAAGCATTCCTGACAACAGAAACAATGGAACTGCAGCAATAATTGTAAGACCTGCTGCCATTGCTGATAATATAATTTTTTTCTTACTCTCCTGAGCTTCTCTAACTAAATTCACCATATTTTCCTCCGCTTTCTTTAGATAATCTTCTTCTGATACTCTTTCACCAGACAATAATTCGTTCACCGTTATCTCTAATTCATTACATAATGGCAACAACAGTGATACTTCCGGAAAACCATTTCCGTTCTCCCATTTCGACACCGCCTGTCTTGTCACATTACATGCCTCAGCAATGTCATCCTGTGTAAGCTGATTTTTTTTCTGTAAAACTTAATATTGTCACCTATCAAAATAAATACCTCCAATTCAATTTATACCCAAAATTATACCTACAGGTGGCTGAAAGTAAAGAAAACATTGGTTGCAAATGCACAACTTTGGAAGGGTTGCTATTCAATCTTGCTTTTTATGTCTATAAAGCATATATCTTTTCTGTCCCAAGATGCTCAAATGGTCTAAACAGTTCTCTTAAGGAATCTGACTTCGACCAATCAATCTTAGAAACAAATGTTCCAAATGAGCGCATTGCATTTTTAGGATTTACCTGATTGAGAAGAAATTTCCATTTCCATTCCCATACACGCCTTCTGCTTTGATTCCGTCTGTGTCTTTTCTTTCACCTCTTCCGCAGCGTACACTCCCTGTTGTGTTTTCTTTGAAAAAAAGACGGACATACATGCCCGCCTTCTCCATGATTATTTTCTCGTTTCATTTTTTAACTATCGTTTCTATGAATTCAAATTTTCTCTGCGTTTCTTTACGGTAATAATCAATCCCGTTCCGGAAAGAATTAATAGTATAAACAGCCATACACTCGGTGTGTTGTCCCCGGTTTTAGGTGCAGTCACATCCTTCTTATCAGTTCCACTCGATGGCTTGTCATCAGAGGAATCGCTATTGTTATTGTCATTCTGGTTGTTATCACTGTTATCAGAGGTATTTGCTTTGATGGTAAATGTGGTGCTTGCAGAACCATCCGTCCAAAGGATTTCAACTGTATTGGTTCCTGCCGAAAGTGTATTCAGGTAGGAAGCTTTCAGTGTGATAATGGTAGAGCCTTCCTTTGCAGTGTAGTTGCTCCTGTCTATCAAATTTCCGTCCACCTTAACTCCGGTAAACTTGGAGAAGTCTCCGTTACCCCGGATGGTGATATTACCATCACTGTCATGCGTCCAACTACTGTTTGCTCCATCAATAATCTGATAGGTGTTATTCGGTGTGTCAGGATTATCGGAACCGCCCGCATCCTGTACGGTCAATGTTGCAGAATTACTCTCTACGTTTCCTGCGCTGTTTGAAACAACACACTTATACTTAAATCCGTTGCAGCTTATATTGACTGTGGATGTGGTATAGCTCGTTGCCGTTGCACCGTCAATGTTTACCCATCCTTTCCCATCATTTCTGTCTATCTGCCACTGATAGGTAAGATCTGTACCGCTTGCTGCTATGGTAAAGGACGCAGTCTCACCTACCTTCACTGTCGCATTTCCAGGCTGTGTGGTTATGCTTGGTGCAATCACATCCGGCACATCCGGTGTCTGGCTTTCCTGTTTAAAAGTAACTTCTATGGTGTGATCAGTATTCACATCACTAAAGGTGTAGCTTGTGGTTGCTGTCACTTCCGAACCATCCACCTTTACGTCCGCAATATAATATCCTTCGTTCGCCTTGATTGTATATGTAAGCTGACCTGCGGCAGATACCGTTGTCGTGCCACCGGGAGAGATTGTTCCACCGATACCTGCCGTTGCGGTAATCTTGTAGCTTGCTGTACCGCTCGGAGGCGTTATCGGCGCTGTATCCGCCGTAAAACTCCAGCTTCCACTGAATACCACGGTTGTATCGTTTAAGCTGCCGGTACCCCAGCCCGAAAAAGCCCATGTGCCGTTTTTGCCATCCTTTGGCGCCTTAATGCGAGTTGCAGCGGTATATTCCGTATCCACAGCATCCCTCGCCTGCTGCTCGCTGGAATAGGAGTTGCTATTCTGCGGCAGCGTTACGCCTGTCGGGAATACAGAGCCCCAATCATATTTCACCGTATAATTTTTTGTCACCGGCGGCTCGGGGCGTTCCTCAGTCCTTTTATAAATATAACGAATCGTCATACCATTGCTCGGGACAGCATTTTCCATTCCCTCCGCGTGAACAAAAACGTAGCCGTGCAGTTCCTGCGGCGGCTGCCAATCAACCTTTTTGCCTACCGGAACAGTAAAGGTAGTTGGCATGGTGTTTGGAACATCTGTGCCGTCCTCCAGCTGATATTGGATGGTGACATCGACATAGCGCTGCTTCTCCGTATCATCATGAGCCAATACCTCGCCTGTCGCACCATCTACAATATCAAAGCCGATGGTATCGCCGTATTGCAGAATGGCATTCTCCGGAATCGTGTAAACCAGAGAGCAGTTGACAAGGCCGGAATCAAAGTCGCTGCCCTTGTAATCCAATGCACCCTTTGGCCAGAATTTGCTTTTCTCTTTCCAAACAGGGATGTCAAACTCCTTTGTAGTGAAAACCTGCTTCCCATCTGTCGTGACCGCTTTGTCACCGTTGGAATGTTCCACCCACAGGCGCAGGGTCACAGTCTTCGCTTGGGTATCCGAAAGATTTTGTATAATGGTACGCAGCTCAACCTGCTGCCCCTTCATTTTGCTATAATCAAAGTTGTTTTTACTGCCGCCGCTTAATAGACGGCTATTCCTGTCATATTGATAGCTCGCATATGCGGAGGAATTCGCTGCCTCAAAGGCAAAAGGTTTTTCTGCAGGATTTCTGTAATCACCGATATACTTTTTCACCTCAGGAACAGCCACATAAAGCGCAGGGGGATTTTTAATGAGCTGACTCATAACCTTCATGCCCTGCAGCTTGCACACATCGCAAAAATCATTCTGAAAGGTTTCTCGCATCAGACAATCCCTGCTGGAATTATAGGTATAAGGATAACTGTCATAATGCGGGCAGGTATAGGTATTGCGGAAGCCAAGCAGCTGCTTCCACTTCACTTTCGTGGGATCTTTTGTTGCAGTCATATTCAGTGATGTAGTGTAATTCCACTCATCTACAGGAACAGTGCTATAATTATATTCATCTCCCAGATGGAACAGACCGTGTCCCAGTTCATGCCGCTGGGTAAACGCAGAATATGCGTTTCTCGCTGACGCAACAATATAGTGAATACCATATTGTTTATTATCATGAGAGCCACCGAAATACTCACCGCTATTCGCCAACACAACGAATTGGTTGATATTTTCATACACATAATCATACTGTCTATAATTATGATCCATCGTGTTTTCGTTTGGATGCGTTTCATTAGGAATATGTGCGTCATGAATCTTCTCGATAAACGCAGGGCCTATGATGCGCTCCAAAACATGGTTGCGCCAGTTCCCTTTGTTAGTAGAAATTCCTCCTTTGGCGGTCGCAGCAAAAAATGTGCTGGTACCGCCATAGCCATCCACCGATGCCGTGCAGAGTGCATAGACATTAAAGCGATCCGCCATGCTGCGATATGGCTCTATCTGCAATACCTCCCCCCACAGCTTTTTTACATCCTCGACAAACTGCTTTTGCTGGCTTTTGGTGTAGCCCTCGGCGCAGTACACAATCACCATGTTCTCCTTATCGCTGCGAGGCTTCTGGATTGTATACACCGGTACGGTTACATTTGCATATGCAGGATCCTCAGTGTAGAGGGTACTCATCTCCAGCTGTAGATACTCATCCGTGTTCACATTCCAGTCACCATTCACATCCTCTCGCACAGCGCCGGATATGCCAATGCTGTCATCCGGCGCATCCGGTGCGGAAACAACATAGGGGTCCTGTGCGCTCTGTCCTGTGCCGGATGATACGGTGTAATTTTCCGTATTCAGATAGAAGGCAGGACGAACGCCGTAATATCCCTTATAGGGTGCGTCACGCAAAATATTCCCTTGAGGGGTCACAAATCGCATATCATGGTTACAGGTTGTAATCGGTGTACGCAGCCAATAGTTCCATGCTACACCGCTTCTGTTTTTTGCGATATGGTAGCCGTTCAGGTTATCATTAACCGTTTTGAGCTGCTGAACATCCAGCAGAAAAACTCTATCCCAAATATATTCATAATGGGCACTGTCATACCCATCCGCTACCGTATCAATTGTGGTGTTATAGGGAAGATCAACACCGGCTGCGTCGATATAACCTGCCGTATACTCCGGATGGGAAACGATAGAACGCTGCTTCACCGTTCGAATCGCTCCCAGCTCATCCGAACGAAAGCTGCGAAGGAAGCCCTCCTTTTGGTCATATGCTGCCGTTTTAGGATAGACAGAATCCTCTGTTGGCGGATTTCCGCAAAGCCATTTCACTTTTCCTGCTTCAGCGTTGGAATTGAGCCAAGAACGTATGTTGCTGTCTCTCCAGTGATTAGAACCAAAATTATCTCTCCAGCTATTGCGCCGGTGCGAGCCTGTTTCGGCATTTTTGTTGGTTTTTGCATCATAGGGCATGTAATCACACAATACTCTATCCGAAAGCATCAATGGCCCATTGCTATCCTTCGCTACACAACGCCACACAATTGGCACTCCCCCATAAGTACCCATCTGAATGTAGTCACCAATTTCGATGGTTGGCTTGTTATCTGCCGCCCTAACCTGCAAAGGGCATAGCACCAAAATTACCGCAAGCAGCAGAGATACCGTTCGTTTGCCATATTTATGTTTGATAATATTCATAAAGTCCTCCTTTTGTCATTCTCTCCTGAGCGTCATTCACGGTCAGTAGGCTTCTCCCCCCCCATTTTTGACATATGTCAATTTATACAATTGCTGCATCATCGATATTCACCTCATTTCTACTTGAGTTATTGCAAAAAATAGGTCTTTCTGCGATAACCCCTTGTGCCAAATGCTGAAACACCTTCATAAAGATGTAATAGCTTATTTATTTTAGAAAAGTATCCGACAAAAAACTCTACACTTCCGACAAAAAATATATATATTTCTCAAATCGTATCATGGCGATGTACATTTGTCAATGATGTGACACCTCAAGATCACCACAGTCCTGATACTTCTTATACATGTCATTGATATAAATCGTAGGCGAAATATTCCTGCCTTCCTCTCGTAAGATGATGCCATCAAGAGTCACATTCACCTTTTCCACGGGTTCTGCCACAAGCTCCATTCCTTTGAACTTCTCAGGCATATAATCCATAAACTTTTCTTTTACTACTTCCTTAAAAATCTCGTAATTCATCATATTACGGTTCCTCCTTAATCTAAAAAAGCGGGGAACATAAGTCACTGGCTTACATTCCCCGCAAGGTTAATTGTTACTGTTTATTCTTTTTCTTTCTTCCACGAAGTCCTACTCCAACACCTGTAATAAGTGCAAGTGCACCGATTCCAAGATAAAGAAGCGGATTTGCATTGTCGCCTGTCTGTGGAAGCTTAGGCTCTGTCGGTACATTGGCAAGCTTAAGAGTTGCTACAACAACATCCGGTGCATTGTCATCATATCGAAGAGTTACATCGTGAGCTGTTTCATCAAGGATATATCCGTCAGCTGCTTTTGTCTCAACTACTGTATAATGGATATCTTCCTTAAATGAACCATCCTCATTGTAAGTACAGATAGGAAGCTCCTTGCTCTCTGCATGACCATTCTTGTCAGTAGTGAGTGTATCAAGCACCTTTCCGTCCTTATCCCTTACTTCAAATACAACACCCTCGATCGGCTTTCCGGTTACTTTGTCAGTTTTCTCAATGACAATCTTACCGACTGCCTGCTCATCCTTCATGGATACCTTCTGGATTTCTGCTGTCTCCTTTACTTCAAAGGTTACATCACTTGCCACCTTATATCCATATGGTGCAGATTCCTCTCTGAGTGTGTACTTTCCGACAGGAAGTCTCTCAATCATATGAGTCTTTCCTGCCTCTGATGTCCAGCTCTCAACAAGCTTTCCATCAGCATCAATAACTGAAAGCTTTGCTCCAGGCAATTCTTTCTTGCCTGTGATATCAGTCTTTGAAATCTCTACCTTGATCGGTGCGTTTTCAAATGCTGCGTCAAACTCGATAACCTTTACCTTATCTCCCTGATATGATGCATCCACATCAAATACCTTGTCAGACTTCACATATCCCTTTGGTGCCTCAAGCTCTTTGACATAGTACTGTCCCAGTGGAAGGTCTGAAGTAAATGTTACTTTTCCATCTTTGCCTGTGACACCT
>ERZ791610.1068-NODE-1068-length-12291-cov-17.774681_pt1 | contig 12291 bp, 8 predicted proteins | sample MGYA00510061_ERZ791610 | MGnify/ENA primary metagenome ERZ791610 (study PRJEB30046, sample SAMN00791922) | human gut metagenome | study: EMG produced TPA metagenomics assembly of the A metagenome-wide association study of gut microbiota in type 2... | reverse complement strand
ACTACGGCACAATAACGCAATTCAAATGTAAAAATAATTTTGAACACCTACTTATCAACTTACAACCTTATACAATACAAAACAATGTCTATGGAACCTGCTAAAGGAAAATTAGGTGTGATGTGCGTCGGCCTCGGCGCCGTTACCACTACGTTTATGACCGGTGTGTTGATGACACGCAAAGGTTTGGCCAAGCCCGTTGGCTCAATGACGCAATACGATAAAATTCGCGTGGGCCGCGGTAAGGACAAGAAGTACCTTCACTACGGCGAAATCGTTCCGCTTGCTTCGCTCAACGACATCGTGTTCGGTGCATGGGACGTATATCCTGCCAATGCCTACGAAAGTGCAGTGAATGCCGAGGTGCTGAAAGCCAAGGACATTGAGCCGGTGCGCGATGAACTGAAAGCCATTGTGCCCATGAAGGCGGCGTTCGACAAACGCTATGCCAGCCGACTCGATGGCGACAATGTGAAGGATTGCGCTACGCGCTGGGACATGGTCGAGGCGCTGCGCGAGGATATTCGCCGCTTCAAGACCGACAACGAGTGTGACCGCATCGTGGTTATCTGGGCGGCTTCGACTGAAATTTATGTACCCGTCGACGAACAGATTCATGGTTCACTCGCTGCTCTTGAGGCTGCCATGAAGGCAAACGACACGGAACACGTGGCTCCGTCAATGTGCTACGCTTACGCAGCATTGGCCGAGGGTGCACCGTTCATCATGGGTGCGCCGAACACTACGGTGGACATTCCAGCTATGTGGGAAATGGCCGAAAAAACGAAGATGCCTATCGCAGGTAAGGACTTTAAGACGGGCCAGACGCTTGTGAAGTCGGGCTTTGCACCGATTATCGGTACGCGCTGCCTGGGCTTGAGCGGTTGGTTCTCGACAAACATTTTAGGTAACCGCGATGGTTTGGTGCTTGATGAGCCGGCTAACTTCCACACGAAGGAGGTGTCGAAACTGTCGACGCTCGAAAGTATTCTGGTACCGGAAAATCAGCCCGACTTGTACACGAACTATTACCACAAGGTGCGCATCAATTACTATCCGCCTCGCAACGACGACAAGGAGGGTTGGGACAACATCGACATCTTTGGCTGGATGGGCTACCCGATGCAGATTAAAATTAACTTCCTTTGCCGTGACTCTATCCTGGCTGCTCCGCTGCTGCTCGACTTGGTACTGCTTTCGGACCTCGCTGCCCGCAAGGGTCGCTACGGTACGCAGCGTTTCTTGAGTTTCTTCCTGAAGAGCCCGATGCACGACTACACGCAGAACGAGGTGCCTATCAACCACTTGTTCCAGCAGTATGTGATGCTGAAGAATGCTATCCGCGAAATGGGTGGCTACGAGGCTGATGAGGAAATTGACTAATTGACCTTGGGCGGGTGTTTGCGCTGAAGCATTGCTTGGGTTACTTAAGCAAACACTTGCTTTGCGAGCGAAAGGAATACAGAGGGCTGGCCGGACTTCACTATATCGGATTGTTTGCCTGCTGTTTTCCTTTCGCTTACTTTTCAAACTTACCGACTTGCCTGGCACATGGGCTACTATGCTACCGACGGACTGCTGACACAAACTACTGACTAACTGACTCACATTACCTAATTGTACTTACCTACTTATTACCTCACTCCTAATCGCTACGACATGGTTAAACGTTTTCTTTTTCTCGCACTGATGCTCATTACCACTGCTGCCCCTACATTGGCACAGGCCTTGATTCAAGGCTGGGTGGCAGATGCTAAAACGGGCGAAAAAATTCCCTTTGCCAATGTGGTTTACCCCGGGGGCAAAGCGACCAGAACCGACGTGAACGGACACTTTAGTATGCCCTTCCGCGCCGGAAAGGTGCGCGTGTCGGTGATTGGCTACGAAACGCGGAACTTTACGGTGAAAGAACCTAACGATTCGCTGGTGCTGAAAATCGAGGCTATCGAAAGTGCACTGTCGACGGCGGTGGTGACGGGTAAAAAGGAAAAATACTCGCGCAAAAACAACCCGGCCGTGGAACTGATGAAAAAGGTGATTGCGGCCAAAAAGAAAAGCAACCTGAAAGAACAGCACGACTACTACAGCATTAACAAATACACCAAAATGACGCTGGCCTTTAACGAGGTGACTGACAAGGTGTTCGAGGAGGGAAAATTCAAACGGTTGCCTTTCCTGAAAGAACATGTGGAGGTGTGCAACGAAACGGGAAAACTGATTCTGCCGATTTCGGTGGACGAAACGGTGACGCAGCTGATTTACCGCAAAAACCCGGAAACGGAAAAGAGCATCGTGACGGGACAACGAAGCAATGGTATCAACGAATTGTTCAATACGGGCGACATCCTGACGGGTATGCTGAAGGATTGCTTTACGGATGTGGACATTTACCAGGAGAATGTGCGACTGCTGCAATATCCCTTCTGCAGCCCTATCTCTACGCGACATGCCATTGGCTTTTACCGCTATTTTATCATCGACACGCTGATGGTGAACAACACGGACCGTTGCATCCGTGTGGACTTTACGCCGAACAACCCGCAGGACTTTGGGTTTTCGGGTAGCATTTACATTGTGGACGACAGTACTTACCGCGTGAAGAAGGTGGACATGGGTATTCCGAAACGAAGCGATGTGAACTTTGTGGACAACATGCGTATCATTCAGGAATTTACACAGCTGCCTTCGGGCGAGCAGGTGATGACGAAGGATAACATGATTGTGCAGATGAAGCTGGTGGATTTTCTGCAAAAACTGCAGGTGCAGCGTGTCACGGAATACAAGGACTTTGACTTTGACAAACTGCCCGACCGCTTGTTCAAATTCAAGGGGGCGCAGCGGGTGCTGGCGAACGCGCAAATGCAGGAGGAGGCTTTTTGGGAGGAACACCGCGCTGACTCGCTGACTAAGGCTGAGGGAAGTCTGGACCGCTTTATCCATAAACTGGAAAACATCAAGGGTTTCAAACCGATTCTGTGGATTGCCAAGGCTTTCATCGAGAACTTTGTGGAAACGAGTGTCGACCCGAAACGGCCGTCGAAGGTGGACATCGGGCCGGTGAACACGATGATTTCGCAAAACTCTGTGGATGGGTTCCGCTTGCGAGCCTCAGCGCAGACTACGGCGAACCTGAGTAAGCACTGGTTCCTGAAGGGCTACGTGGCTTACGGCTTTAAGGACCGGAAGGTGAAGGGTATGGGCGAGGTGACGTACTCGTTTAACAAAAAGGATTACTTGCCGCGTGAGTTCCCGGTGAACAACCTGACGTTCAACTATACGAACGATGTGATGGCACCTTCTGACCGCTTTATGCCTACGGATAAGGATAACGTATTTACTTCGTTCAAATGGACGGATGTGCGTCACATGATGTACTTCGAAACTTACCGCCTGACGTGGGACAAGGAGTGGGAGAATGGTTTGCGCATCAATTTGCAGGCGCGTACGTCGAAGGATAAGCCTACGGCCGACTTGTTCTACCAACCGCTCAGCACGGGGGGGGCTTCGCAACAGCAGGGGCTGTATTTGCCTTACATCCGCACTTACGACTTTACGGCGGGCATCAAGTTCCAGCCGGGGGCTTCGTGGATTAACACGAAGCAGCGTCGCATTGCTACGAACCATGATGTACCCATCCTGTCGCTGAGCCATACAACGGGTTTGTATAACTTTGACCGTGCGGATTATAACTACAACTTGACGGAGGCGGGTATCTACAAACGCTTCTGGCTGGGTTCGTGGGGTAAGATGGACTTTGACATCAAGGGAGGTGTGCAGTGGAACAAGGTGCCTTACCCCTTGCTGATTTCGCCAATGGCGAACCTTTCGTACATCAAGGAGGACAATATGTTTGCGTTGATTGACAACATGGAGTTCTTGAACGACCGCTATGTGTCGTTGATGTATTCGTGGGACTTGAACGGCAAATTGTTTAACCGCATTCCGCTGCTGAAGAAGTTGAAGTGGCGTGAGTATTTGGGTTGCAACGTGCTGTGGGGTACGCTGTCGAGCAAGAACAATCCTTACCTGGCAAAGAATGCCGGTTCGCACCGCTTGCTGCATTTCCCCGGTTCATTCGACGCTGAGGGTAACTTCACTCCTATTTCGCGTGTGATGGACAAGAAGACGCCTTACGTGGAGGTGGTTGCGGGTATTCACAACATCTTCAAACTGCTCCACATTGAATATGTGCACCGCCTGACTTACATCGAGCCGGGTACGCAGCGTTGGGGTATTCGCGGCATGCTGCGCTTGACGTTCTAAAGTGAAAATTCAAATTTGCCATTCGGTGGTTTTGAAGCCGCGGCTCAGAGGTTTTGAAGCCGCGACGCCCTGTAAGGGCAAGGGTATCTCAACCCAGGGCAAAGCAGGCCGAACCAATGACAACGCTCCTCGGCGGTTTTGAAGCCGCGGCGCCCTGTAAGGGCAAGGGTATCTCAGCCCAGGGCAAAGCAGGCCGAACCAATGACAACGCTCCTCGGAGGTTTTGAAACCGTGGCGCCCTGTAAGGGCAAGGGTATCTCAGCCCAGGGTATAGTGAACGCAGTGAACGACACCCTGGGTTTCCCCCCATGAACAGGGTTTAAAAGGTATCGCGCCCTGTAAGGGCAATATGTCGAAATAGGGGCAACGCCCCTCGACACAACGGGCGTAAATTGGACGCAGTACATGATGCCTGTCATTCCACCAACGCATGCCATCCTCCGATAATCTGCCCGTGTGTGTCGAGGGGGCGTTGCCCCTATCCTCGACGTTCTGCCCTTACAGGGCGCGATACTTTTTAAACCCTATTCATGGGGGGAAACCCAGGGTGTCGCAGCCCTTCGGTCTGCTTTACCCTGGGCTGAGATACCATTGCCCTTACAGGGCGCCACACCTTCAAAACCTCCGAATGGAGATGGGATGAACCAAGAGTGCCACGACTTCAAAACCTCCGAATGGGGATGGGATGAACCAAGGGCGCCACGACTTCAAAACCTCCGAATGGGGATGGGATGAACCAAGAGTGCCACGACTTCAAAACCACCAATAGGGAATTGAATTAATCAACAAAATTACGGAATCTAAACCACTGAATAGCGGATGGGATGAACCTACAGAACTACAGAAAGAGTAAAAAAAAAGCAATTTTACTTGTTTAGATGCACACCTTTCATTACCTTTAACCATCCTAATAATCAACATACTATGAGTCAATCTTTGAGTAAAATATACATTCATCTGGTATTTCATGTGAAATACTCAAGCATCATGTTTCGCGACTCGGATTTGTGTACCGTTCACCAATATATCGGTGCTTGTTTAAAGGAAATGGAGTGTGAACCGATAGCAATCGGTGGAATGAAGGATCATGTGCATATCTTATTTGTGCTGTCGCGCAATGTTTTCATGTCGCAGGTGGTAATGAATATTAAACGAAAAAGCAGCAGGATGATTAAGGCATTGGACGAACGGTATCGGAGTTTTACTTGGCAAAGCGGATATGGATGTTTTTCGGTAAGTCAGTCAATGCTGAACAACGTTGTTCATTACGTGAATACCCAGTGGGAACATCACCAGAAAATAAGCACCAAGAGTGAATATTGCCAGCTACTCACCTTACACCATATTGACTATGATTCGTCAATGATATTCGATGAGTAAAAAACACCTGCTTTGCGATTCAAACTAATTGACCGGAAATAAGCATTGCGCGAAAAAAAATCTGTAACTTTGCTTGCGCGAATTTAGGCGGCACCTCAGCATAGCATTAAAAATCGGAGGTTTTGAACCCGCGGCGCCCTGTAAGGGCAAGGGTATTTCAGCCCAGGGTAAAGCAGGCCGAAGGACTGCGACACCCTGGGTCCCCCCATGTACAGGGTTTAAAAGGTATCGCGCCCTGTAGGGGCAGTATGTCGAAAATGGGGCAACGCCCCTCGACAACACACGGACGTAAATCAGGGGTTGGTATGCGTTGGTGAAACAATACGTATATATATAGGTGTGTTGCGCCCGATACGTTCGCCCAATATGCGCCCAATGCATTCAACCGATATTGCGCCCGATGCGTTCAACCGATATTGCGCCCGTATGTGTCGAGGGGCGTTGCCCCATTTTCGACATATTGCCCCTACAGGGCGCGAATGTAATAAAACCCAGTCGTGGGGGGGCCCAGGGTGTCGTTCACTCCGTTCACTATACCCTGGGCTGAGATACCATTGCCCTTACAGGGTGCCACGGCCTCAAAACCTACGAATAATAACAGGGTGCTGAGGGGTTTAAACGGAGAACCGCGGATGCAAAACGCACCGAACGCTGACAAAACCACCGAATAAAACCGGAAACTGCGATTGCAAAACGCACCGAACGCCACGAATGCAAAACCTACGAAGGAAAACCGAGATTTTCCGTATCTATTATATATAAGGAGTGCTACCAGGGCTCAATTCGCCCCAACAAACTCTTTTTTTTAAAAACAAGCACAAACATCATGTTAGAAATAAAAGACTTACATGCCTCGGTTGAAGGCAAGGAAATATTGCGCGGTGTGAACCTGACCATCGGCGATGGCGAAGTACACGTGCTGATGGGGCCAAACGGCTCGGGAAAAAGTACACTGAGCAATGTGCTGGTGGGTAACCCGAAATACGAAGTGACGAGCGGAAGTATTACGTTTAACGGCAAGGACTTGCTGGCCCTTTCGCCTGAAGACCGCTCGCACGAGGGATTGTTTATGTCGTTTCAGGCACCGACGGAAATTCCCGGTGTGTCGATGACGAACTTTATGCGTGCTGCGCTGAATGCCAAACGTAAATACTTTGGCGAAGAACCTATTGCTGCAGCTGAGTTTCTGAAACTGCTGAAAGAAAAACGTAAACTCGTGGGACTGGATGCTCACTTTATGAGCCGTGGCGTGAACGAAGGTTTTTCGGGCGGCGAACGCAAACGCAACGAAATTTTCCAAATGGCTGTGCTCGAACCCTTGTTCTCAATTCTTGACGAAACAGACTCGGGACTTGACGTGGATGCCTTGCGCATCGTGGCAGAAGGCTTTAACCTGCTGCGCACACCGAAAACCAGTGCCATGGTGATTACGCACTACCAGCGTATGCTCGATTACCTGAAACCCGACTTTGTGCATGTGCTCGTGAACGGACAAATCGTGAAAGAGGGTACGGCACAACTGGGCTACGAAATTGAAGAAAAAGGTTTCGACTGGATTAAGGAACAGTTGTAGTGATTCTCCCCTTTTTCCCAAATTTCCCTTTTTCCGTAACCCGAAAATAGTTTAGCCCAACCATGAACAGTCATGAACAATATACTGCGCTCTTCACCGACCATCGCGCCTTGATTGAAAACGGAAGTTGCGCTGCGCTCAACGCACAGCGACAAGCGGCTTTCGACACGCTTTGCCGCGTGGGACTGGCGACCAAACGCGAAGAACGCTACAAATATAGCAGTGCGAACGAGGCCTTTGCGCCTGACTTCGGACTGAACCTGAAACGTATTGCCCCGACGGTGAATCCTTACGAGGCATACAAATGTAATGTGCCGAACCTGAGCACGTCGCTCTTCTTTGTGGTGAACGATGTGCCGTGTGAGGCTCCTGAATGCTCGCGCGCACTGTTGCCGGAGGGCGTTATCGTGGATTCATTCACCAAAGTGGCACAAACGCATCCCGAACTGCTGGAACGCTTCTACAACCGGGCGGCTTGCACCGAACGCGACTTTAAACAGGGCGCTGACGGGGTGACGCAACTGAATACGATGCTGGCACAGGACGGCTTGCTGGTGTATTTACCGGATGGCGTCGAACTGAAATCGCCGGTGCAGCTGGTGAACGTGTCGGCTGCGCGCATGGACTTTATGAGCGTGCGCCGTGTGCTGATTGTGGCCGGTAAGGGTGCACGGGGTGCTGTGCTCTTCTGCGACCATGCCGAGGGTTCGAATAAATACCTGACTACTCAGGTGGTGGAGGTGTTTGCCGACGAGGATGCACAGCTCGATTTGTACAGCATTGAGGAAACCACACCGCAGAATACGCGCTTCTCGACCATTTACGTGGAACAACAAAGTCGCAGCCGCGTGAGCTACGACGGGGTGACGCTGACGAACGGACTGACGCGTAACCGCATGGATGTGCGTCTGCGCGGCACGGATGCTGCTTCGGAACTTTACGGGGCTGTGATTGCTGACGGCAAGCAGCAGGTGGACAACAACATCCTGGTGGAACACCTGGCTCCGCGCTGTACGAGCGATATGCTCTATAAATATGTGCTGAACGGCGAAAGCCGGGGGGCGTTTGCCGGTAAGGTGTATGTGGCTCCGGGAGCGCAGCAAACGGCTTCGCAACAGACGAATGCGAACCTTTGTGCTTCGACCGGGGCACGTGCCTTTTCGCAGCCGATGCTTGAAATTTATGCCGACGACGTGAAGTGTAACCACGGATCGACCATCGGTAAACTCGACGAGCAGGCTCTGTTCTACATGCGCCAGCGCGGTATTCCCGAGGCTGAGGCCCGACTGCTGCTGCAACATGCCTTTATCAACGAGGTGTTGCGCCATGTGCAAATACCTTTGCTGCATGAGCGTTTGGCGCATTTGGTTGATTTGCGTTTCCGAGGCGAACTGGGTAAATGCAAAGGCTGCAAAATGTGTAAGTAGCCATTGGACTGTGTTGCCCTTTGTGGCCATGCACTGCTCTTATTTTATACAAACCGTACAGCCTTTGCATGCAGTTCAAACTGCGCAAAGGCTGTATGTGCTTTGAGGCAGATATTTCTTCTCCCCTTTCTCATACTTTCATGGCAAAGAATGCTTCACCCCGAAAGCACTTTGCTAAACTCCTAAAAAACTAACAACGACAAGAACCATGTATGACTTAAATACTGTTCGTGGCAATTTCCCCATTCTTTCGCGGCAGGTGTATAACCGTCCGCTTGTTTATCTGGACAACGCAGCGACGACGCAAAAACCTGCCTGCGTGGTGGATGCCATGGTCAATGAATACTATACGGTGAATGCCAACGTGCATCGTGGCGTGCATTTCCTTTCACAACAAGCTACCGACCTGCACGAGGCGGCACGCGAAACGGTACGCCAATTTATCAATGCGCGCGAGAGTCGCGAAATCGTGTTTACACGCGGCACGACAGAGAGCCTCAACCTGGTGGCTACGGCTTACGGTGAGGCTTTCCTGAACGAGGGCGACGAGGTGATTGTGAGCGTAATGGAGCACCACAGCAACATCGTGCCCTGGCAAATGCTGCGCGAACGCAAAGGCATTGTGCTGAAAGTGGCGCCGATGACTGACGAAGGGGTGCTGGACCTTGAAGCTACGGAACGTTTGTTTACGCCGCGCACGAAGTTGCTGAGTGTGGCGCACGTGAGCAATGTGCTGGGTACGGTGAACCCGGTGAAGCAGCTGGCGGCTATGGCTCACGCTCATGGGGCGCACATCCTGGTGGACGGGGCGCAGAGTGTGCCGCATTTCAAGGTGGACGTGCAGGATTTGGACTGCGACTTCCTGGTGTTCTCGGGACACAAGGTGTATGGCCCGACGGGTATCGGGGTGCTTTACGGCCGAGAGGCACTGCTCGATGCCATGCCTCCGTATCAGGGCGGTGGCGAAATGATTGCCCGCGTGACTTTTGAACATACGACCTACGAACGACTTCCCTTTAAATTCGAAGCAGGTACGCCCGACTATGTGGGTACGCACGCACTGGCCGAGGCATTGCGCTATGTGAACAACTTGGGTATGGACCAGATTCATGCACACGAGGCGGAACTGACGCGCTATGCCATGGAGCAGATGCAGCTGATTCCCGGCATGCACCTTTACGGCACGGCACCGGGCAAGGATGCGGTGGTGGCCTTTAACGTGGGCGACATTCATCCACTCGACCTGGGTACACTACTCGACCGCCTGGGCATCGCGATACGAACGGGACACCACTGCGCTCAACCCCTCATGGCTCGCTGCGGTGTGGAAGGCATGGCCCGCGCTTCGTTTGCACTGTACACCACTCGCGAAGAAGTGGATGCACTGGTACAGGGTATTGACCGCGTAAGAAAGATGTTTTAAACAAAGTAAGAAAAATAGGAAGTAGGTGCTCAAAACGATGGTAGAGGTTGAGCAGCGATACCTTATATATAATAACATGTTAGAATCTTGCTACAACACCCAGGGACTGACAGAAGCCGGGTGCGATGAGGCCGGACGCGGCTGTTTGGCCGGCAGCGTGTATGCGGCAGCAGTGATTTTACCACCGGGGTACGAAAATGAAGAACTGAACGACTCCAAACAACTAAGCGCACGGCGACGCTACGCACTGCGCGAACGCATTCAACACGATGCACTGGCTTGGGCTGTGGGGGTGGTGACGGCAGAGGAAATTGACCAAATCAATATTCTGAATGCTTCGTTCCTGGCGATGCACCGCGCATTGGACCTGCTGCGAGTACGACCGGAGTTTATCATTGTGGACGGAAACCGCTTTACACCCTACGGCGAAGTGCCGCACGAAACAATCGTAAAGGGCGATGGGAAGTATCTGTCGATTGCAGCAGCCTCGGTATTGGCCAAAACCTATCGCGACGATTATATGCACCGACTGCACAAGGCTTATCCCTACTATGGCTGGGACACCAATGCGGGTTACCCGACAAAGGCACATTTCAAGGGCATCTACGCGCACGGATTGACACCCTTTCACCGCCGAAGCTACGCAGGACTGGATTCACCCCTGGTGCCGCTGCCCGAATGCGAAGCTGCAGAAGAACCCGAAGTGGCTGATGTACTGCCGCTCTGGGGCGTGAACCAAGCGTAATGCGCAAAAGGGGAAAAGAAACAGCCAAAAGCAACCTTTACACCCATAAATTGCAAGGTACACCATTCAGAAATGCGCATTAGGGAAAAAAATGTACGATTTTTGAAAAAAAACAGGGAAAACATTTGGTGGAATGTGGAATATGCTATACCTTTGCACTCGCAAACAAGGCCGAGAGGTACTTAGTAAGACAAAACACCACCAAGGTCCCTTCGTCTATCGGTTAGGACGAGAGATTTTCATTCTCTAAAGAGCGGTTCGACTCCGCTAGGGACTACTAAAAAATTAAGAATAAAAAATGGCAAACCACAAATCATCTGTAAAAAGAATTCGTCAGACGGCGTCTCGCAGACTGCACAACAGATATTACGCTAAAACGATGCGTAACGCAGTACGTAAGCTCCGCGCTACGACTGACAAAGCAGCTGCCGTAGAACTTCTGCCGAAAGTGCAGAAGATGCTGGATAAGCTTGCTAAAAAGAACATTATTCACCAGAACAAGGCAGCTAACATCAAGAGCGGTGTGATGAATCACATCAACAAGCTGGCCTAACCATTTTTGGTTCATAAGGTAAAAGGTTTAGACCCTTCGCTTTTATTAGCGGAGGGTCCTTTTTTCCCCTGAATCCTTACAACCCACTCCCCCCACCCAAAAAAATATTACACAAATTTCGGGAAAAATTTGGTCAAGTGTAATTTTTGTTATATCTTTGCATCCGCAAACAAGGCCGAGAGGTTCTTGACAAAGCAGGACGCTGCAACAATGGTCCCTTCGTCTATCGGTTAGGACGAGAGATTTTCATTCTCTAAAGAGCGGTTCGACTCCGCTAGGGACTACTAAAATTTTTAGAACAAAATGGCAAACCAGAAATCATCTGTAAAACGAATTCGTCAGACGGCGTCTCGCAGATTGCACAACAGATATTACGCCAAGACAATGCGTAATGCGGTTCGTAAGCTCCGCGCTACAACTGACAAAGCAGCTGCCGTAGAACTTCTGCCGAAAGTGCAGAAGATGCTGGACAAGCTTGCTAAAAAGAACATTATTCACCAGAATAAGGCAGCTAACATTAAGAGCGGTGTGATGAATCACATCAATAAGTTGGCCTAACCAATTTTGGTTCATAAGTTAAAAGGTTAAACCCTTCGCTATTAAACATGGCGAAGGGTTATTTTTTTATCTATTACCCCACAAAGAATCATTCAAAAAACAGGGAGCTTTCAAGTATGTGATTACGTCCAAGATAGGTGGACATTCATTGCATTTAAGCAGCTCAGGAACAACCAGCTACGACACAATAACGCTGGTTCAAAAGTAAAAATAATCAGGAACATCTACTTAAGATGGCAAATAATTTTGTTGACCAACTTAAAATTTTTAATTTTGCCCTTCAGGATGCGAAATGGTGACCTCTGCCCCAAATGCGGGTCAGTAGATATTTAGTGGGGATAAGCGTATAAGTTTGCGATTCTGAAGAGG
>ERZ791610.1060-NODE-1060-length-12400-cov-6.586958_pt1 | contig 12400 bp, 9 predicted proteins | sample MGYA00510061_ERZ791610 | MGnify/ENA primary metagenome ERZ791610 (study PRJEB30046, sample SAMN00791922) | human gut metagenome | study: EMG produced TPA metagenomics assembly of the A metagenome-wide association study of gut microbiota in type 2... | reverse complement strand
GTTATTTAATAACTTACGGGGGAATCCGCTAATCTTTAGTGGACACTAGTGATATTCTTTAAATAATCATATATCCAACCGCACAACAAATCAATCTAACATACTTTAGCACATCAACAGGTATATAAAATGTAAATCCCTCATTCTACAAACACATTGTATAAAAGAATAAAAGAGTTCTACATTTTAATTCTAAATTGAAATAAAGTCGTTCATTTTCTTAAAAGTCCTTGATAATAATTCAAATGATTCTCTGCCATTTTTGAAGTAGTAAAATGACTATAAGCTCGTTTATATGCCATTTCCCCCATAACATCTCTATTTTCATAGGCTTTTATTATGGCTTTTTGCAGGGAATCCATATCTTTCAATTTAAAGAAACACGCCTCATTATTAAAAAATATCTCATGAAAGGAAGGTATGTCCGAACAAACTATAGCTCTTCTAGCCAAAGCGGCTTCTACCATTGCTAATCCAAATCCTTCCGAATATGACGGCATAACATACACATCAAAATAAGGTAAATAATTACATGGATTTTTCTGATAAGAGAAAAATATAATTCTATCAGATATGCACAATTTTTGAGACAATGATTTCAATTCTTTAATATCAGGCCCTTCACCAATTATAATAAATACATATTCTTGTAAATATGGCATCACTTTAATTATCTGATCCAACCCTTTCCTAGGGGTAACAAAAGCATACGTACCTAATATCTTATATAATTTTTTCATCTCCAATATACTTTTTACAATCTGGTCATCTTCTTCTCCATCCAAATTAATTACACAACCATTATAAATAGTAGTCATTGGAGCTTTTATACATCCTTCATACGCTCTTTTTATCTGCTCTGATATACTTATTACTACATCAAATTTGGACTGTATAAAACACCAATATTTCGTAAACAAATACGATAGAATAAAATTGTATTGATACCGAAAACTACAATAAGTATCTTGATGAAGAGTAGATACTAATTTTGCTCTATTTATTTTTTTCTTCCATCTGGCAATATACATATCGGGGCGTAAACAATGACTATGAATAATATCGTACTGCTCAAAATCAATAAGAGTTTTCATTGATATCTTTTTCACAGGACAGTTAAAACACATAGCAGATGGAAAATCATCAAAGTAAAAAACATCTATTTCACATCCCCACCTTACTAAAAAATCTACTATATTTTTTACTACGATTATCGGTCCCTGATTCCTCAAAGATGGAAGGATATAGGCTATTTTCATTTACAAGTTAAATAAGAAAAATGAATACTCAGTGGAATAAAACCAAATAAAAATATAACGTACAGAATATATCAATAGATAATTAGAGAATAGGAACAATAACATTCTTTGCTCTTTCACATCCTTATTTTCCCTATAATAGAAAGATATTAAGAAAAAATACGAAAAAATAAAATATTGGCACATCCTAGTTAGAAATCCAAAATTCATAGTAATTACTAACAACAGTACAAATATGTAAAACATATTATGGTAAAATTTACCGACCAACGACTGACATAATATCCTCTTATATTTTTTTACAATATACAAAAAAGGCAGTGCTTCTATAAAGGTTACCATATTTAATTCCCTAAATCCATTCTCAGCATCACCTTCCAATAAATATTTAGACAATTTCTCCCCAACCCCACCAGAAGCACCCATTAATGACAATACATGATCAACAATAGTTAATATAAAATAATCAGTAATTCTAGTAACATTTAAGATTCCGACTATAATAATAAAAGTCACTATCCTTTTAGTATTTAAATCACGAACCATAAAAAATGACAGCAAAGCAATAATAGCGGTAAAATGAAAAGTTGCTGCCACAAATACAACTAAAATAAATTTTATTTTTTCACCCTTAAGTAGTAAAGGAAAAGCCCACATCCATATTATAGACATTGCAATTGCTTGTCTCAAAAGAATAAAATTATATTGTAAATATAATCTCGAAGCCAAAAAGAAAAAAAGATAAAAAAGGGCTGTATTTATTTCATTCCGCTTCAAGCTTTTATAAAATAAAACAATTAATATAAAATTGGTAAACAATAAGTACAAATTAAAATTCTCACCTAAAAGCAAGTGACATAAGGATGAATAGAATACATATCCAATTTCTTGTGATTGAATTTCTAAATCAGAAGAAGCATACTCTGATAAAAAATTGAAAATACTTAACGGAGAATTATAGATATTTTTATAAGTTCCATAATCAAATATAGCTATATCATATCCCACTTCATAAGAACTCCATCTACAACCAGCAAATACAACAAGTACGCATAAAGAAAAAAAAAGTAATTGTTTTTTTATATTATCATTTACTTTTATAGAAAAGGTATCCATGAATGACAATACAAAGAAAAACAATATAAATATCATAAATGGAATGATATTACTAATCATACTCTACACATTAATTATACCGCAAAAGCAAATTACGAAATAACCGATTTAATTTTCTTACTGTCTCTATAATTAAATATCTCAAGCGAAAAGGGCAAGCAACCATTTTCAAAACTAACCATTCTCTTAAACTCAAATTTATAGTTTTAGCATATTCTTTTATCTCCATAAAAAAAGGATCTTCCTTGGATAATCCCGGATCATTGTCATTTAAAACTTCTAACAACATATGAATACGAGCATAAAAAAGACTTTTCTTACATGTTTCCTCTAAACCATGTGAGTTAATTGGCTGCAAAAGAAATTTATTCATTTGTTTTGCATATTCCCAAGTATTCTGAAAAGTATGCATACAACTATTTCCATGTTGCACATAATTATACACATGTTTGTCAATAGCTCTCACTTTGCGTACTTTGACTGCCAGTCGGACATTCATTATATAATCCTCACCATAAGGTATTGACTTTGGTAAATCCAATACAGAAGAATCAAACAAGTCTCTACAATAAAGCTTCCCACATACAGACAAAGGAGTTTTCCCTTCCAACAAAGCTTTTAAAAAATCTATATTATTCCAATCACCCAAAGAGCTTTGCCCACATATTTCACGATTTTTTTTTCCCTGTTCGTCTACCATGTAAAATTGACTTCCTATAACGATATCTACCCCTGCTGAGCTATTATTATACAAATCCCATAAAGCATTTTTAGGTAACATATCATCACCATCTACAAAACAAAGCCAATTGCCCCTTGCGGCCTCTACTCCTCTTCGTCTTGCAGCAGTAACACCAGCATTAACCTGATGAATTACACGAATACGATCATCCTTCAATGCATATTCATCGCAAATATTCGCACTCTCATCTTGGCTACCATCATCAATCAACAATAATTCAAAATCTGCAAAAGACTGCACTATTATATAATCAATACATTTTCTCAAAAAAGGAGCGACATTATAAACAGGGACAATAACACTTACCAGTATATCCATAAATAAAACTTAGTTTATAAATCCAATGATTCTATAAGAAATCTTTTCGCCTTCTCCCTCTCTATGTTCCAAATCCGATTCACTTTCTCAAAATTCACTGAATCATGTAATTTTTGCTCTGTTACATCTTCCAACGAATGTACCCAACGTTCTTCCAACTCAAATTTCTTCAGCAAAGAAGTAAAACGAGCCATACCCCGCTCTCTATTCGCCATCACAACAAAAGGCTTATTGAAAATTATCGAAAACACTGTCCCGTGAAAGGAATCCGTAACAACATATTCCGCATCCATAAATCCACGTAACCAATCTGTTACAGGAGGAAAAACACATTGATCAATATCTTTCTTCCCTACTTGAGCAAAATTCTTTTCTGGCATCACAACATTGGGAGACAAGCTTAAAGTTTGAGAAATTTTCCGAACAATGGCTTGTTTCTCTTCCGACTGATCTAAAATATACGTCATTAATTTTTTCTCTGAAGACGGTATCTGTTCTTGCTCGACCAAACGAATATAATCTTCTTTATTCAAAAGCATCGTCGGGTCTAACAAATGGACAGCATCAACACCCAAGTATTTTTTGCATAATACAACACCACTATCTTCACGAACGGAAATTGCGTCAAATTGCTTAGCTAAAGCTGCACATCGTGTTGTCTGCCCCTCCGTAAATTCCCACTTCGAAGTACCAAAAGAAGCTGCATAAGCTATGCGTTTAACATGCTGACCTATTGTAAAATCTAAAAAATAATTTGACAAATAATAAGAATATATAGGACGCCAAACTTGATCACTTCCTACTAAATAAGCATCAAAATGATACTTTCGTAACTCCTTTTTAGTGTTCGATGAAATAGGCTCTGTAGTCGTTATGTATTTACGAATAAACGGAATAGTCTTTTGAGCCATATACTGTTCTTGTCTATCAGTAGGATAATAAAGTCCCTTATACTTTATCAGACGTGCAATCAATTGTTTCACGTTAACAATTAAAGGACGTTTCCATTTTCGATCTTCCGTCCAGACCTCATGCCCCATTTGTTTCAATATCGCCTGCAATGCATAAGCCTGAAGTAATCCACCATAATTAGTATGAAGAGGTTGGGTTAATATACAGATTCTCATTTTTACCGTATTATTTATTCAATATCTTCTTTATTATTTTAATACCCTTTTCTCCTAATATTTCCTTTGCTGTACTTCTCATCATTCCAGTAGTAGATACATTTAAATTATTGATGATTCGAATCGCTTCACTCTCATCTGCGTTATCGGTGAAAACTTCTAGGATCATCGGTCGGTCCGTTATCTCAGGAATAAGAGAACGATCTACAACTTGTACATATTCATCCTTATTATTAGCACTCAAGTACTCATAACCTAAATCTTCAGCATAATGCTTGATTAATACGTGTGACTTATTTCCATAGTGACCTCCAGCGGCAATAAATGTATCAGCCTCTTCACCAAAAGCAGCACCCGGATGCATGTAATTGCGGAACTCCGTCCCCTTTCCATTGTTTATAAGCAAAATTCGAACATTATTACCTACATGCCGATTACCCACCACGTTCATATCATAAAAGAAAGCAAGGTCTCCTATCACACCAAAATACAAACGATTCGGATGAACAAGAGATGCACCGACCAGCGAAGATACATTACCATCTATACCAAACCCACCTGTATTGGAATATGCATAAACTTCATTTTTCTTTGCAAAGAAATTCCATGTACGCAAAGTATTCAAAATACCTAAATGCAACACACTTCCTGCAGGTAAACGATGAGCGGTCTGCAAAGCAATCCAGACATTAGAAAAAGGAAGTGTTTCCGGAACTTTTGCCCATATAGCTCGTAGCTCTTCCATACAAATGTCCAAAAAATCTGTACGCTGTATACAGTTTGTATCAGCATAATGTTCAAAAAACGATTGCTCCGGCATTTCAAATACATGGGTCAAACGTTGATAACTATCTTTCAATTCACCATCAGGATTCACACGCCATACCGTTTTAGGACACATAGTAATATATCCACCGGATATTTCTCCAATATGTATCAACAAATCAATATTCACAAGACTACATATATCTTGCTCCTGTGATGTAAGAATTGATAACGGAACAGCATATTTCCCTTCATAACCGCTTGTGTGATCGCAAAAGACAACAGCATCGTGTGTACCGCAGAAGTTATCAACCGCTCTTTTTTCCGACTCAGTAAATTTCAGATGCGCCCCAACAAAAATTGCAGTACGCCCTTTAGGAAAAGGAGGAAATTCCTCTCCTAAACATATACGCCTAATAAGACGTGCCTGCGGCAAATTCTTTATCGAAAAGTCACGACTATAAATAGTTGTAAGGTTTATATGCACCGGACCACCGCCCCGATGTCGGAGTTCTAGCAAAGCACGATTGATTTTCACGGTATTGCTCCATTCGTCTGCATCATTAAAAGTAACAGGAACATGCTCACTTAATAATACAATATCATTCTGAACAACTCGACGATCGATTACTTGAGGAATCAGATGTCCAATGCGATTAATATCCTGTGTACTTGTTACTGCCAATATTGGTAACTTTCGATAATAAGCTTCTGTCAATCCTGACACATAATTCCGCGAGGCAGTTGCTCCAGTACAACTCAACACGACAACTTCGCCAGATTCCGCTGCCATACCACAAGCCATATAAGCAGCACTACGTTCGTCCACGCTAGAATACATCTCAAACCAAGAGTCTTGCATTATGCTCGCCACAAACGTTAAATTGGTCGTACCCGGGGAGGCAACTATCCTTTTAATGCCATGCTGTTTGAGCAATGATATAAGTATTTGAACGCTTCGTTCAGCAGTGTAATATTTCTGATTCATAAATATAATCAATTTTTATCTTATTTAGTTAGAACTTTAACAATCTCTGTCGGTGCATAACGAGCAACTAAGTACTTTAAGCGAGACTTCAACGTGGAATATATATTCAAGCGCATCCGTTCCCCAGTCACTCTATCCATTTGAGCATTCAGTAAAAGAGCAGGAGAAGAGAAAAGTGGCGATTCTAAAAACGTGCCTAGACAAGATTCTATTTCATCTCTAGTATTTTTGAAACGAAGTGTAGGTACAGCAAGCCTGATTTTTGAATTATCAAAACGACGATCAAACAATCGACAATACTTTACTTGAAATTGCATCGCCGGAAACCGCAAGTTTAAGCATTTATCTGTCATAACAACTTCCGGACGATGACCTAAGTATTTATCTAATACATGAAGATAAACTTCTAAAATTTCTTCCCATTTATAAGCTTCATCTGTAGTAATATGATATACCTCACCAAGAGCCGCAGGTAATCCAATCAACCCCGCAACACCTCGAGATACGTCATAACCATATGTAAGCGTGGTGTAATGCGATGCGATGTCTTTTGAAAAAACAATAGAATAGCCGTTTATAGCACGCCAAAGCCAATCCTCCTTTTCAAGTACCCCAAGCTGAAGCCGTGTTTCACTAAAAGTGATATAGGGTCTGATAATAGTCCAATTATTACAGCCTGCCTCGTGAAGAATATTCTCCTGTCTGGCTTTTGATAAAGCATATTCATCAGTATTCAGATATTCTTCATCCTTAATCATATCTAGCAGACGTGGCGTTTCTTCATTAATAAGCTCATCAGACGAATTTGTTGGACCATAAACACGGGCACTACTAATGAATATATATTGTTTTGTAGCCTTCAATAACTGAGAAACACGAACACGAAATTCATCCGTATTGTACACCATAAAATCAACAATTGCATCCCAAGACTCTCGAAGCAAATCGTTAATAAACGTAATTTCATGCGCATTCCCCTGTACATAAGTAATATTCCTCTCAGACATACGACAGCTACGCGTAGTTACGTGTACATCATCACCTTGTTCAGCAAGTATACGAGTCAAATGCTCCCCCATAGCTCCAGTACCACCAAGCAAGAGGATACGACGATGTATTGTCTTCTTTTCTTGATCAATCATTCTGTATCAGTTATTTTTTATATAGTGTTCCAATCTTACGAATTACTCTAAAAGGAAGACGAACTAGCCAATTTACGTATACAACCAAATAAGCAAAAGGACGAAAAGGCAAGCTCTTTCCATGTTTATTTGCAAAATCTACATTGTCACGAGCAAAACCATCCGTATTGTATTTATATACCTGCAAACATTTATATTCCCATGCATGTTTTTTCCATTGCCTTATGTCAAAGACTGTTCTAAATTGATCTAATTGATCAATTGAATCTAACGCCATCATAGTACGTAAACATTTTGTGCAAATTCCACAATTTGTTGCAGATACATGTTCATTAGATGAATTAACACAAACATTTAAATGAGTCTGAGCTAACTTATTATTAACAATCCTCTGTGTCTTTTCTGATCGTTTATATTGAGCTCCATCGCACACAATTTCTAAATTCTCAGGACTTAATAATGGCATGATATAAGGATCTGCAAATTCTTCAAGAAAAACTCTATCACGGGCTAAATCTATCATTTCTCCATAAGTATATGTGTTACTAATATAATACCTCTTTAGTGATTTTTGAAAAGCCAAAACACTCGTTATTCTATTCAAAACCCCTGCTTTATACTCCCAGTCTGGTAAATAGAAATCAAATAAGTTCGTATTCATCATAATTGCCCGAGTTCCTATTGTATTTGCAAATGATCTAGTTATTTCAAAACGATTATTAGCTCTTTCCCATGTACGAGGATTTTTCACATCACCATATTGACCTACATGAAAAAAAAATAAAGTATCAATTTTGTAATCAAGATCATCTGTATCAAAAAAACGATCTTGTAATGTAGAAAATGAATCTACCCCTCCAGAGAAACCCGTTCCAATGTGCAACTTCTTATTCTTAGATGCATTCTTAAATCCCTCTACAATAATTGGTACCTTATGCAAAGAAGGAGCAAAATCCTTCACTATCGCCATCACATAATTGACAATATTATGATAAATTTTTTTTGAAACAAGCCCTGAAATCTCAATTGGTTCGTTATAGTACATTGCAGGGTAAATTGCAGCCACCAAAAAGGCATCATAAACGTCATCTGTCAACCAATCAGCATACTTATCATCTACACTAAAATAGAGTTCTTTTGTTCTACTGAAGTTACATTCTACATCGCAAATGAGACAAACCGATTGACCATTTTCGAATTTATTCTTCCTTTCTAATCTAAGATTTGATAATTTCATCTCAACCTTTAAGTTTTATTTTTTTCTTTATAGTTTCTACCAAAAAAGTGGATTCATGTTTATTAAGTCCGATAAAATATATAATCAGCCCAGTAAATAAGAATATTATCATAGCTGAAAAAATAAAATTCCAAAACGGAGTAAAAAAACAAATATTGATAGTAGAAGAAAATAATAGACACAAAACAAATACAGCTACAGAACGAAAAAGAACCTGATTAAAGAAATCACTTATCTGAAAACCGTACTTTATATGAGACTGCCAAAGTAAAGCACAAATAACAAAAGCCTTAAATATTATATTGAGAATAAACACCCATTCCGGTGCAAAGCCAAATCTAAGAAATAGAAAAGAGGCTAAAAGATTTACTAAATAAATAACCGTTAAGCAAATCTGATACAATCTAATATTACCTTCAGCCAAGCCCCCTGTCACAAGCGGACCAACGAAACAATCCAATAAAGAATACAATAAGATAAACATGATAAAGGATGATGTGTGCTTTGGCACTTCTACAAGCCATAATCCCACAACATAATCAATATTCGCCATCAAAGGGAAGAAAAAAAGCGACAAAATAAAAAAAGCAAATTTTTCGCTACGAAGGATTAAACTATGCATATAACTAACTTCCCCACTTGAATATGATTTCGTTATCTGAGGATTAACAGCCATAAGAAAATTATTTACAAAGCCATATACAGCAGCATTAACCTGCATCGCTATACCCTGAGCTGCATTCACAACAGGACCACAATATATATTTAATAAAATACTTGAACCTTGATCTTTAAGAACAACTACTCCATTACCGAAAAACGCCCATCCAATAAATCTAGACATATCTTTAAGTAAGACTTTATCTAATATAAAATGATAATGAGCCTCTTTAAAATGATGCTTACTATAGTATCCATAAACAATACGCATAATTAGAGATACGGACATAAGCAACACTTACCATAATATCAATTTATCCCCTGGGAATAAGTACAATAAATAACATATTACTAATTTCAAAATAACCTCTAGGATGCTAATGTAAGCAAATGCTGACATTTTTTCATGGGCAATTATCAATGAATTATAAGGAACGCTGATGAGATTCACCATAAAGGTTATTATTGAGCATTGAAGCACCCAATTCGCTGAATATAAACGATTTGCCGGTATATTCATTTTTGTATTTAAAAACCATACACCCACAACTTCAGCAATTACCATAACAATCAATGACATTACTATCTGGATATTCACAGATGTGCAGAATATTATATTTAGCTTTTGTTTATTGCCTATACCTATCTCATAAGTTAAATAACGGCTAATTGCAGCTGACAAAGATCCAGATATTATTGAAAACATAGCTACAACACCTCCTACAGCATTGTAAATGCCATAATCTTCTACGCCCAATGCTTGTAAAATTATTCGCGAAGTATAGAGTGAAACTGCAATGATAAAAAGCATCCGAACATAGAGCATTGCGGTATTCTTTGCAATTCGTTTATTGTTTTCAAGAGTGGCAAACATTCTTATATAACTTCTTTTATATTTAATGAACAAATCATACGACTATAGTCATCTTAACTACATTATAGTTCATAAATACATTGTTTTCAATCATTTACCTTCCCCATCAAGGTACTCCAGAAGTTCTTTCCCAACAAATTCCAAACAATAACACTAATTACACTCAAAAATATAGATACCAAAACATAAATTTTCAAACTGATGCCGGATGAATTTAATGGAATCACAGCAGGCTCTACTACTGCAAATACGGGCTTTTCTTCCTGAACTTTCGCCCTTGCAACTTGTAGTTGATTGGCTACCTGACTGTAAACTTGATAGGCTAGACTCATGTCATTTTGTAATCGCTCTTGTTCAGCACGGACACTTTGAAGAATCAAATTATCGTGCGTATCCACGTATTCAGCATATTTCCTTTGGGCATCATAATATTCATCTTGGCGCTCTTTGAATAACATCTCTAAATAAATACAATCCTCTTTTGCTTTTGAGGTACGATAGCCAATGATGTATTCTTGCAACTTATGCACAACAGAATCAGCAACAACTGCAGCGATTCTAGGATCCTGCAAGGTAACTGAGACATTAGTGATAGCTGTTTTCTTATCTACGGAAGCAATAATGTTTTTCTTAAGAATCTTTATTTTCTTACTTGTCTTTTGGGTAAGTTCAATAGGATTATTGTTTGTTTTATCAATATACTCTTTATTCTCATCCTCAAATAAGGATTTTATGCCACTAATTACCAAACCGGGGATACCCATCACATAACTCCACCAAGCAGAAGATTGCTCCTCTAAATAATATTCCAAAGAAGTCTGTTCTACTTTTTTTGCGCTTGGAACATTCATATCAAGAAGTTCCAAAAGAAAGGGAGTAGATGAAACAATATCTGATGAAAGAGAAGCGTTTAATGCATCAGTACCATCTCCAATTGTTGCGCCGCTTCCCAAAAATGAAGCTGCAAGTCCGGCAATCCCATTAGTGCCTTTGGAATTTCCCATTTCAGGTGACAAAGTCACTTTGACTGTATATTGTTTAGGAATACTAAATGCTACTATAATCCCCATAATCAATCCTATTCCGACAGCTTTATATAATGTTTTGCGGATGCTTATTATCTTACGCAGAATATCCATCAAATCGATTTCCATCTCATCATTTAATAATTTATCCTGTTCTGAAGAGACATTTCTATTTAGTTGTTGTTCTGACATAAAAGTAAATTCTATTATTTCTTTATAAGATTAGCAATAGAAGCAACCATCATACCCAAGGTACTAAACGTAGTAGCATAACCTAATATATTACCAATGTTATTTCTCTTCTTCTCCTTACTAGGCACGATAATCTCACACCCCGGTTCAATCTGTTTCTTACCACTACCCTTAACCTTAGTAACCTGACCATTCATGTAAACGATGAACTTCTTACTCTTCTTCGCATTATCAGAATAACCACCAGCCTGATTCAAATAGTAGTCTACATCCTTTCCCTGCATATAAGAAACCGTATTCGGAACCATGACAGCACCATTGATAGTTACAGTATTATTATTCTTAGGTATGGAGATCACATCACCTTCACGTAAGACAAGATCGGCATTACTTTTAGGATTGCTCAAGGCTTTTTCCAAATCTATTCCAACCGTAAAAGTATCTTCAACACGAATACCCAAAGAGTCAATCATGGCTTCGCCCAATTGCCTGCTCATAAGGCGAATTACATCACCCATACGTTTCTTTTCACTAGCGTTAGCCACACGGGTCAGTTTCGCACCACGGAGATAGGCAAGGTTAGTAGGACCGCCCGCTTTATTCACCAGATCGGAAAGACGTTCCTCACGGCTGGTCATGGCGTAATTTCCTCCGAAAAGGATTTCACCTTCAATGGCTACATTCTGTTGTGCCTGATAGCCCGGACTGCGACGGACATAAACCTGATCATAAGGCTCAAGGATAAAACCGGGCTGACCATCTATTACAAAACCATCCTTTAAAGAGAAGGTATACATCTGACCAATCGTATCATTATCCGCAGTACTACGAGGATTCTTGATTCGTCTCGATATATCAATACGGACAGTAGAGGCGGCTTCTTTCAAGCCACCGGCCTGAATGATCAGATCCTCAAGTGTCATGTTATCAGCATAGGGATAGGAATCAGGGTGCG
>ERZ791610.1031-NODE-1031-length-12766-cov-18.392023_pt1 | contig 12766 bp, 17 predicted proteins | sample MGYA00510061_ERZ791610 | MGnify/ENA primary metagenome ERZ791610 (study PRJEB30046, sample SAMN00791922) | human gut metagenome | study: EMG produced TPA metagenomics assembly of the A metagenome-wide association study of gut microbiota in type 2... | reverse complement strand
AAGAGAACTTATAACTGAATCCCGTTTACATTTACACAATATTATGGACACTGCCTAATAAGATTTATATTATATGGTTGAAGACTTTGTTACTCTACACATATATCTAAATCACTTCTTTACTCTGATTTGAGTGTCAATGAAATACAAATCCTTGTCAATACCGTACAGCACATTGTTGGGGACAGCGTCAAACACTTCATATTGGTCGTTATGAAACTCGTCTATATAATCCATTTCAAAGCCAAGTGCTTCCATGTATTCAGCAATCTCATCTTCTGTTGCTTCCCGTTCTGCCAATATGTAAGGTTGTATGAGAACTGCACAGAACTCCTGGCGGCTGTTATAAGAGAAGCCAATCATCTGATAGGGTACATTACTAAAGAACTTATTGTGTGCGTTAATGCGAATGAAGAAGTTCTCCAAATCATCCCCTGCATACTCAAAGTTGTTCAGCTTGATGACAGACGATTTACCGTCATGGAATACTTCATTCTCACCACCCTTGTCCATGTAGGTAATGTTGAAGTGTGACAAGTCAATCCATAAATTGTTGGCGTTGGCAAATTCTATCAGTTCTTTAATTTGCCTTCCCTTATAGCCCTCTGTTGGTTCAACTTCTCCTGTTGCTTCCTTACTTCTTCCGGTGATACAGGCTGCTTGCTCCAAGAGATTATTGATTGGCGGGTACGCTCTATCCATTGCTTGTGAAATTCATTAATGTATTCCATAATTCATATAATTATGAGTTTATGCAAATGTAGCCAATCTATTTGAATCTGACAATATAAAGATGTATTAAGATACTACCTTTTAATAAGATATATTCATGTTATATACCCCAACTCAAATTTGGTAGTATCTAAAATCATACCCCCACCCCTTAGATTAGGAAAGTAGTTCCATTCAAGATTTATGCTTTTATAAAGTGGAACTATTAATGAGACAGTGAGCATGAGGTATATATTGTGAACTTTATAGTTGTGTTTACCCTTACACCCCTCACCAATCATTAGGAGAAGTGAAAGGATTACATGAATCGCTATTCAGCCCACAAACCTTTTGAATGTCTGAATATATAGGCTTATCAGTCATTGATATATGTCTACATATAAAGATACACAAAGGGAAGTGGTAAGAATGGTAATTCGTATTAAGTCCTCATTTCGTCCTTAAATACACTATTTACTAATCTATTATTATGCGTATGGAAGATTTAAAGATGTTATTAACGATTGGAGTAATTCTAATTGTACCTGTAGTCTTAATACCACAGTTCTTTATTGGATTGTTAATACTGACTGTGGCTTACTTAGCTTTCAGACAGAGGAACTTCTAATATTAACTTTATAAATTACAGATTATGGAAACGACATTACAGATTATGCCAGTACAAAGAACTAGTAGTATGAACTTTGGAGAGTATGCAGAAGAAGCGGTAATAGTTGAAGAGCAACCTACCAAACAGAAGCGACCGTTGTTCATTGAAGCCAACACGATTGAAGCAAGTTTGGAGCATCTAAGGAATGATTGTATTATACCCGTGTTCGCTAAGGACAACGAAGCTACATTGTCTCATGTGGCTTTCATTGAAGCGGTACAGGATGCAACCAATACATTCTTTAGCGGTGAACAAATTGAACTGCCAGACATTCGTGTATCTCATGTAATCAAAGGCAGAATACCGGAAGCGATACATAAGCCAGCCAGTCAGTTATTAGAGAGTGACAAGACTATCTACTATGAAAGGTGTGCTTTCGTTATTGAAGTTCCTACTATCTATGAGACAGTACACGGTAACAGGCTAACACTTACTATTGGTGGTGTCAGAGCCTATAACCACACTAATCTCTACAGCAAAAAAGGAGCTGAAAGATTCAAGGTTTTTATCGGTTTCACCTGTAAGGTTTGCACCAATCTATGTGTGTCTACAGATGGCTATCTTAGTTGCTTGGAAGTTACTAATACAAGGGATTTATATCAAGCTGTATTGGAGATGTTCCACAAATACGATGCAGCCAAACACATACATTTGATGCAGACTTTAGGCAATACCAGTATGACGGAACATCAATTTTGCCAACTACTTGGAAGGATGAGACTTTACCAATCACTACCGCAAGGCTACCAAAAGGACATACCTAAAATGTTACTAACTGATACACAGGTTAACAATGTGGCAAAAGCGTATATCAATGATGAGAACTTTGGCAGCTTGGGAAATGACTTGTCTATGTGGAAATTCTACAACTTGCTCACAGGTGCTAATAAGAGCAGCTATATAGATTCATTCTTGGATAGAGCCTATAATGCTACAGAATTGGCAACAGGGATATGTTCCGCTTTACATGGTGACAACAAATACCAATGGTTTCTTAGTTAGTGGTAACTCAATCTATGAAACTATGAGAAGTTTGTTCTACTTACTTGCTGTGATTGTTACGTTCTTTGTCAGTGTGCTATTATACCCAGTTATAATGATTGGGTATATTCTATTGATTGGCTATTGCTTTACTAAGAGGTAATAGTATTACTGAAAGGGTATCTATATACTATATATAGGCACTCTTTCCTTTTCAATGGTTGGTAGTATAACATTCACTTCTACTATTAGTGAACGTTTTACTAGTAGTCAGTAAGTTAGACATTCCAGTTTAAAATTAATATTCACTCTTATTAGTTTTACTATAAATCAGAACATTATGTCACTAAAGTATTCAAGTACAACAGCAGACTACCTGCAATGGAGCGAAGCAATGAACCTAATAAGGAAGTTGGCAAAGGGTAGTAATTATAAAATGTCACTTCTTATTGCTTTGGGTTGCTTTACAGGTCTAAGAATCTCTGACATTCTTTCTTTAAGATGGAATCAGATATTAGATACAGACGAGTTTACCGTTACAGAGATTAAAACAGGGAAGCAAAGGACGATTAGGATTAATATGCAGCTACAGCAACATATCAGAGATTGTTATGAGCATATAAATCCAGTTGGTATAAATGCACCCGTATTGATAAGTCAGAAGGGGACAGTGTACACAGTCCAAAGAATCAATGTCATGCTGAAAGAGATTAAGAGGAAGTACAGGTTACATATAGGCAATTTCAGTTGCCATTCCCTTAGAAAGACTTTTGGCAGACAGGTGTATAACATGAACAGCGATAGTTCGGAGCTTGCACTTGTCAAGCTCATGGAGCTATTCAATCATTCCAGTGTATCAATTACTAAAAGGTACTTGGGATTGAGACAGGAAGAGTTACTTAATACTTATGACTGTCTTAGCTTTTAACTCATAAAATTAATTGCAAATACAAATACCTTTCGCTATCTTTGTGCCAATCCTAGCAATAGGAGGACATATTAACGAAAGGTGTTTTGCATCGTTCTTGTCTCTAAATTCGCCAAATTTATACAATCACAGGAACGTGCACAACACCGCACTAGTGTTATATGCCTATCTAATGATAGTCCATATATCGTCTGGTGCGGGTTACTGTTGTGTATTTGTGATTGGAGCGTTTGGCGATGCTTGGAGACATATACATTGACAGTTCCCGCACCTTCTTGTATGTAGAACTGTATCTATTGGGAACTAGATACAACTAATAATAGACTATGGAACAGGCATATTTACAACTAGCCCCTACCTCTCAAATGGTATGTAGACTGTTAAAATCCTTACTAAATCCAGAGATTAGGTATTTTTATATTAAATTCTTTGGGTAGGTAATTGTTGTAATTATTATATTTGTAAAACAATACACTACTATGGCATTCAGTTATATGCTATTAGTCCTGTAGTGCATAATATTATGATTTATGGAGCATTATAATAGCGCACACACTGTCAGACGGCTCATTATCATTCCCAATGCTTCTAATTCTATAACTGCCTACCAGAGGGGATAGGTAGGCGCAACTTAAATACTATGGAGTTTTATATATTAATTAACAATGCCAAGCAAGGACCATTTCCTCTGGATGTATTAGCCAGTAAGAATATTACGCCAAACACAATGGTATGGACGGTAGGATTTACTGAATGGAAACCTGCCAAGCAAGTACCCGAATTAGCTGATTTACTTGCGTGTCTACCACCGGAACCGCCAATAGCCAATAAGAGTATTATGCCTAAGACATGGTTGGTAGAATCCATTTTAGTGACTTGTCTCTGTTGCCTGCCCTTTGGTATCATGGGAATTGTCAACGCAACCAAGATAGAAGCATTATACTCTACTGGGCAGTATGAACAGGCATTGTACCATTCCAGACAGGCGAAGAAGTGGACTCTTTGGGGATTCTTTATAATGTTGGCATTTGTGGTAGTCTATCTTATATTCTGGGCAATATATATACTGCTACTTGCTAATTACTAAGCAGTAATGAAGTGGTGGAAGATTGGGGTAGTTGTACTGATACTAGTACTAACTACTATTAGCTATTGTTACAATCCATGTAATTATAGTATCTTTCCTAAATGCCCATTCTTGCTTCTAACTGGATTGCAATGTCCCGGATGTGGATCTCAAAGGGCAATACATTATTTATTACATTTAGATATATCAAAGGCATTCCACTATAATGCTTTATTAGTAGCAACACTTCCAGTTATAGTAATACTGTCATTGGCGGAATGCTACAGATGCAGTAGACCAGACCTTTATGTTAAGATACACAATAAGTCATATATATGGTGCTATTTAATCATTGTCGTGTTATGGTGGATTATTAGAAACTTAATTAACATCTAGGATTATGAAGTACATTTCATTTATACTAACCTTGTTATGTCTCTGTTATCAGACTGAACTGCAAGCGGTAACATCAGCGACTACAAGCACATTACAAGCCAGTATTGCTAGTACAACTGACAAGCATATCTCTAAGGATGAAGGAAGTAGAATTATCAAAGCCCAATACGGAACTACATCTGGTAGGGATAGGAGGATAGAAGAGTCTTACAAGAAGAAGTTTGAAGAGGAAGAGAGAGCCAAAGTTGAGGAAGCTAAAGAACAACAAGGAGGAGTTATAGGGTTTGATGAAGAGGGTTTTAATGCTGATATAGCAAAGTTCATTGCAGAAATGGAAGCAGAAGAACAACAGCAACAACAAGCAAAAGCTAAGGCACAACAAGCCGCTATATTAACTTATGGGACTATTGGAATCGTATCAGTATTCATTATAGTCGCAATAGTCACCTTTGGAATACTATATGTGAGGAGGAACAAGTATAATCCTAAGCACAATAAATTATGAAGTATATATATTTAATAGCAATCCTTATATGCTTGTCTTACCAGTCTAAAGAACAAGTAATGGCAGCAAATAGCTTAACTATGGACAGTATTACCACTACTGATAAAGTACCTCATCTATCTAAGCATAAAGGGTCTTACTTCCAACAAGGAGGCACATTAGACTTCATGACTGATGTTAACAGACTTTACCAAGAGAGGGAAGCAGAGCGCCAACAGCAACAACAGGCTAAGGCACAACAAGGTGGTACATTAGACTTTACAGCTGGTATCGAGAGACTTTACCAAGAGGAAATGGCTAAGCAACAAGCTGATAGCCAAACCAATCCCTTACGAGTTACCATTTTAACTTATGGGAGCATTGGAATTGTATTGTCATTTATCATAATTGCAATAGTCACTTTTAGTATACTCTATGTGAGAAGGAATAAAGATAACCCTAAATGTCACAAACCATGAAGTACATATATTTACTATCAATCTTACTGTGTGTATCTTGTCAATCCAGACAGCAAGTAACATCACCTACTTGCACTATAGACAGTACATTACAAACTAATGCTATTGCCATATTGGGAAGTAAGCTATCAGAGGTAAATGCCCAATCTGGGCAGGTAGTAGTAATGGAAGTTCAATCAGGGCAAATTAAGGCTCTGGTTGGACTTACCAAGAAAGACAGTACAGACTACCAATCTTGTGAGAACCTCTCTGTATGGCAGTCTACGGGTCTGATGCACCCAATATCACTATTAGCAGCCTTAGAAACTGGTAAGGTGAGATTGAGTGATAGAGTTGATACTGGGAATGGTATCTACCAAGTTCACGGTAGAGAGCTTAAAGACCATAATTGGCATAGGGGCGGATACGGTGAACTTACAGTACAAGAAGGATTGGCGGTTAGTTCCAATATAGCTATTTATAAGACTATGGAGAAAGCATTTGGTAGTAATCCCCAATCATGCTTTGACTTACTTGCTAATATGAGCTATGGCAAGCCAGATAGTATAACAGGGATAGCCAATTTAAAGCCTGCACACTTTATAACTCCTAAAGACAACAACTGGACTAAGACAGCTTTTGTATGGTTTAGTATTGGTTATAACCAACAGGTATCACCAATTCAAATACTGACCTTCTATAATGCCATTGCTAATAATGGGAAGATGATACAGCCTCAACTATATAAGGATAGTGTAGTAGTTATTAATCCCCAAATAGCAAGTAAGGCTAATATTGACAGTTTGAAGAAAGCTCTAGTACTTAATATTACTGACGGACTAGGGCAACCTGCCAAGTCTGATAAGGTAGTAGTTGCAGGTATACAGGGAACTAGTTCGCTATCTACTAATGAGGATAGTACTAAAGATATGTATGCAGTTGAGTTCTGTGGTTACTTCCCTGTTGATAATCCCAAGTATAGTATCATAGTTACTATTAATAAGACTGGATTACCAGCCAGTGGTGGACTAATGGCTGGTGATGTATTTAAGCAGATTGTTGATAGTCTATAATTAAATAATGTTTATCTTTACAACAGCTAAATTTAAACTATAATATCTTAGAAGATAACTATTATGATTAAAGAGAGTAACAAGCCTAAAATAGTAAGTTGTGGTATTACTCCTGCATATATTGGAGAATTAAAAGACAATGAAATCTTTGTCTTTGGCAGTAACTTACAAGGTATACATGGTGGCGGTGCTGCACGTATTGCTAGAGAGTGCTTTGGTGCAATTATGGGACAAGGTGTAGGACTTCAAGGACAGTCCTATGCCATACCTACTATGCAAGGTGGAGTGAGAACTATAAAACCGTACACAGATGAATTTATAGAGTTTGCTAAGGCTAATACTAACCTACATTTCTTAGTTACAAGGATTGGTTGCGGAATCGCAGGCTTTAGAGATGAAGATATAGCTCCTCTATTTGACAATGCTATAAACCTGACTAATGTAAGCTTACCTAAAGAGTTTATTGATGTAATAACAGGTTAACAAGCATTGTGCCACTAATGGCAGGTGATGTATTTAGACAGATTGTTGATTGTATTCCTGCGAATTGATACATCCAAAGCTGTTAGATAGTATTCAACCTTTCTAAGACATATATTCATATATAATACCCCTATGTTAGAAAGGTTGAATACTTATGAATGGCAAACGAGATATGCGCAAGAAGTTTGTTAAATCAAGCCGCCCAACTTATAAGAAGAGAATCAAGAAAGCTCAACAAGGTATGAGATTTGTAAACTATAATGTTGTAGAGAATCCTACTATAGATTATAAGGATATAACTAATCCTACTAATCCATTTAGTGAATACAACTTTAATACAACTTACAATACTCCACAAGGATTAGTAGTACCTACTAGAGAGGATAGTAAACCTGATGCAGTAGAAGAATCTCCTGTAGTAGCTAATAATCCTACAGTAGAGCCAGTAATTAATAAGCCAGTTACTAAGACTGCCAAATCAACTTGGAAGAGTCCATATACTAACAGAAAGCAATGGACTACAGAACTTATTAATGCTTATAAGAAGGCTGGTATTACTAATGATAATGCAATTAGAATGTTGTTAGCACAAGACGCACTAGAATCTAGTTGGGGTAAGTCTGCGCAAGGTAAGTACAACTTTGGTAATCTGACTACTGGTAGTTCATGGAAAGGTGACTATGTAACTGGTAATGATAAGAATGCTAAAGGTGAAGCTATTAAGCAGAAGTTTAGGTCTTATAATTCTATGGATGAGTATGCAGCAGATAAGATACAATTCTTAAAGAGACTATATGACTTTGATGAGAATGATGATATTAATAAGTTTGTAGCTAAGCTTACTGGTAGCAATAAAGGTAAGAGAAGGTATGCAGAAGCTAAGGAATATGCCAACTCATTAAGAGGTGTATATAATAGTTTCAGAGAAGGTGGTATTATTAAGTATCAGAATCCAGCTCAACCTATTAAATATATGGGAGGTTATGATAAGAGAGGTAATATGGTATTGCCAGTTACTAATGAGAATGGCATGAACAACGTAACTCTACCAGAAGTTACAGTTACTACTAAGAATATTAACTTAGCAGGTGCTGTAGATAGAGGAAGGAGAGCTGTGGGAGATGTAGGTAGAGAGATACTATCAGCAACTACTCCATTAGGCGATATTGAATCAGCCAGAGATATATACCAAGATGCTAGGTCTGGTAATTACGGACAGGCTGCTTTGGGTGCAGAATTGCTATTACTTCCCAACTTTATAGAGAAGCCATTAAAGACACTTAAGCGAGTTGGTAAGGACTATGTAATTATTACTAAGGACTTTGTAAGCTCTCCTAAGAGGTTTAGACAGGCTAGGAAAGACGGAACGTATCCGCTTACTTACAAAGAGAGAAGAAGGTATTTAGAGAAAGCACATAAGGTTGGAGATGCGACTAGCGCTGAAGTGGAAGCAATTAATATGGACGATTATAAGTACAGGAGTGACAATTACCCAGATGTGTATCACGATATCAGACCACTAGAAGGAACTAATACCAAGTATACGTTTAATTCCAAGACTTACAGCAACTTTGATAATCCAGACAACTCTACAGGGGTCAACAGTAGAGGTTGGGGTATAAATAGCCACATTAATTTACGTAAGTCGCCTAACTCTAAGTTCTTAATTCCGACTGGGGCAATAAGGATGAATGTTGCTCATGAATTACAGCATTCTTATCAAAATGCCCTACCTGACCTAGCACTAATGGCAAATAGACGGACAAAGGTTAATGACTATAGAATAGTGAATGATGATTTTATAACATCAGAAGCTCTTACTCCTTTAAAGACCAAAGCTGGTACTTGGGAAGGCAGTCCAAAAGAATTGAACAGCGAAATGATGTCACTAAGAATAGGTTTAAAAGCGCCTAGATACAATTTAATGACCCCAGAGCAGCAAAGTAAAACGAAGGACTATATAAGCACCTTATTTGGTCTGGATGATAGCACAGTACACAAGATATTAAATGAATTAGGTAAACTAGGATATAAGAATGGAGGTAAATTATGAACATAAGAAGAGTAAAGTGGAGCTATCTTAATATTAAGAAGCAGAAGTTAGAATGGAAGGAAGAACTGAAACATAGTAATGACACTATAGAAGTTCTTAGCGACCCTCCTAAGCCTAAGCAACTGGAGAAGCTATTAAAAGACATATTCGGAGATGATACAATGAAGTAACAATACTTAACACATCCCCATTAGTTTAGTAGACTAGTAATGAGTAACTTTACATCAATAAAAGGAGCCTAATTCTGTGGTGAGAATCAGGCTCCTTTGGTGAATCTTTACTTAGGTAAAGTGCGACAGTACGCCCTTACATGCTCCTGTCGCCAAATCTAGTACGAGTGTAAGCCCTTACTAAGACAGGCTTATCACCAAAGCAATCAGGCACAGTGCCTAAGGTAAGTACCTCTTCGTCTACGTCTGGGCGGTCTACGCCAGTGAGCTTTGACATGTTCCCACCTTCCATAGCGGAACCGCCAGTAGTCGCGGACAAAGACAGTCTTACCTAAAGAATAGTTATTCTTCATAACTTCTCCTCCAATTAAGAGTTATTAGATAACTAATCTGCCATGAAGCGGCTCTTAATTCTCTCACGAGACGAGGATAGCCGCTCTGGCAACAAAGATAGTAATTAAATTAATATAACAATACATTAATTGTTAAACGTGATAACTGTAAATGGCTACTAATGATGTATCATTCTCAAATGGTACGATTGTTGCAGATGATATTATGGAATCTAATGTAGGGTTCCTAAATGGTAAGCCAGTTATTATAGATAGTAAGGCATTCTATAAAGATGAACTTAATAAGGTAAGTAATAAAGAATTTAAACGATGAGTAGAATAGTAACACAAGACAAGTTAAACGAATTGACTGGAATGTCAGTTGATTTAGGAAGAGGGGGAGATTGTCCTAGTTATAAAGAGATGTCAATACATTACCAATACTACCTTTTACTACAAGATATATTTATATAATACCCCTATCTATGAAAGGTTGAATTCAAATTTAATGATATTAAATAACAGGAGAAGAACATAATACATAGAGCGGAGTTTTAAACATGGCAGGACAGGCACACATATAAATAAGATTCTGCACCTTGATGTAATAATAAACAGTGATTTAGTTCTTGATATGAGGACTTATTGTTAACTTTGCAGAGTAAGTTCAATGTTGACCTATTGTTGACCTCTGAACTTGCATAGAGATAATTAACGTGTTAACAATCAACCTAATATAAGGTTAGTATTAGAGCCTCATAATCTGGAGGTCCCTGGTTCAAGCCCAGGCTGGTCCACACCTAACAGTTATTTAAGTACAAAAAGCCGCTAAAATTGCAGTTTTAGCGGCTTTTTTACGTTCAACAATATAGGCGGGCGGGGGTAACCCGGTACCACCCGTTAACCTGCTAGCAATTTGAGTACCAGCTGCCGTTCCTAGAAAAACTATCTGCCAGCAGCCTACCGCAGTTTGAGCACGAGATCCCGAGAGATCTGATAGCAAACCTTTCCTCCAGTTTGTCATTTACATGAATATCATACCGTTATGGGCTCTTCCTTAATAATAGAAATCCCCAGCGCCATTTCTATTTTAGAAAGCGTTTCCAGCGATAAGTTCTCACGTCCTTTTAGTACCTTAGAGATATACTGCGGACTACAATTCATCTTTTCTGCAAGTTGCTTTCTGTTCATTCCGAGCATATCCATTTTATCCAGCATTAGTAATGCTATGTGTTGTGAATAGCGCAACCACGTTTTGTTAGCACGGCGGTATTCAGCTTCTTCACGCCATTTTGAAGGCGTTGTAGAAGCACGTTCCTTCAGCTTTTCAACAACTGTTTTCATCTTTTCTTCCATATCGTTTCTCCTTCCATTACCATTATTATATTAATCATTCAGATACTCCATAAATCCGATATCATCCGTAATGTTTTCTTCAAGTAAGTAGCGGCGTACCTTTTCCAATTTTGTCAGTTCGTTGCGGGTGTGCTCTCTTTCTTGCATAGTCGCTGTCAGCTTGATAGCTCCCCCCGTGATGATGTATACACCAGAAACTAATTTGATAGCATACAAGCGCAGCCATGACGAATGTCTCAATCTACGTTTCAGGCGAGCTTTTTCCTTCTGTAACATCACATCTGACGTCTCACTGTTACTCAACGGCCGAAAAAACATACTTAAATCAGCTTCCGGCGATAAATCCAAGAAAACACATTCCAGTTCATCACTATCCTCAATGGTGTCTTTCACGGCTTGTGTAATATCCATTATTTTGAAATAGCTGCTAAGGTCGTCTATATTTTTTCTGAAAAAAGAACGTAACCAATCCGTATCATTCCATTTCGCAAATAATTTAGAAAGCTCATTTTCCGGTTCTCCATTGAAGCGTACCGCCCACAACTTTCCATTTTCAGTAATATCGTCAAATGTCATATCTTCTTTGATTTACTGTAGAACAAAGATACGAATATTAAACGAAAAATGAAACTTATAGGTTTAGTTTTAATAGAAAAAATGTTTTATTCAGTTAGGTTGTGCTGCTGTATGGCAAATGGTAGTGTCTTTGTCCCAATTTCCTATATCTTGTCCCGGCAATATTTCTTCATTTTCCTGCACGCTATCCACTTCGTTGGATAGCTCCTAACATCAAATATCTACCCAATGTCCCCGCATTGTTGTTCTTTAATTGTTCCCAAACAGGTAAAAACAACAGCAACGGACAAAGCAGGAATAGCGAAGAATAAGGAATAGGGAAACAAGCCTATAATATTAAGCTTCAGAGCACCTAATATTAAATAATTCCCAAATGTTTCAGCGCCTTACAAAGCCCGTCATTCTCCACCGTATCAGTAACAAAATTGGCTGAAGCCTTGACTATCTCCGATGCATTTCTCATCGCCACTCCGATTCCGGCAGCTTTCAACATAGGAATATCATTACCACCATCGCCGCAAGCCATTATTTCCGTCATTCCGATCCCATAATAATCGGCAAATACCGAAAGCCCGGTTGCCTTACTTATCCCTGCCACATTCACGTCAGCAAATAAAGGATGCCAGCGCGACAAAGAAAGATTAGGCAGAAACGGCATCACCTTTTGTTCCATCTCATCATCGATATAAAAACAAAGCTGACAGCACTCTTTCTTTTCAAACAGGTCTTCAATGTCTACAACGGCCGGGATAGGGTGTTCCACGATTTTTGCAATCTGTTCAACAGTCGGAGTCAGACGATTGACAAACACACCTTCATCCAATTCAATAGCAACTGCAAAATCAAAGGCTTTTGCTATTTCCATGACTTTCTTAAAATCATTTTTGGGAATAGGGTACTTTCTTATTACAGTGCCATCCCGCAAAACACAGTCGGCACCATTCAATGCTATAATTCCGTCATACGGAACATCGGCTATTTCATGAAGGTCGCCTGCCGCTCTACCGGTAGCAATGACTATTCGAATTC
>ERZ791610.1025-NODE-1025-length-12868-cov-12.498868_pt1 | contig 12868 bp, 11 predicted proteins | sample MGYA00510061_ERZ791610 | MGnify/ENA primary metagenome ERZ791610 (study PRJEB30046, sample SAMN00791922) | human gut metagenome | study: EMG produced TPA metagenomics assembly of the A metagenome-wide association study of gut microbiota in type 2... | reverse complement strand
CCAGGAGCTTCTATTTTTTCTATTATATTTGAATTTTTTTTCATTTTTCCTCCTATAAATAAGTTATTACAAAAAGTATACTATTTTTAATATTTTTTTTCAATTAATAAAACTATAATTTTTAAAAAATAAAAATATCTTTAATTCAAGAAGTTTATAGATTAGAAATAAATTTAGTTAAATATAAAAAAGCTGAAGCGAACTAAAATAAATTGCTTCAGCTTTTTTCTTTTGATAAACTTCGCTATAGGAAATCTTAACATCATCAATGACTGGGAGGCATCCCTCTATTATAATGGTTATGTGAAATAAAAAATATTATGGGTTTAATTGTAGAAGTAAGTCTATCAAAAGAAATTAGTGATATTAGAAATTACATTTGAAAAAACTATGATTTTAGTTTTTACAATGAATAATAAAAACAAAATTATTATAAAAAATATTAATTGCAAAAGAAAGGATTCTAGTATAAATTTAAAAAAATTATTTGACATAAATAAGTCTCCTTTCTTTTAAAAAATAATAAGTTTTATTTAATTAGAATATAATACATAATTTAAAAAAAGTCAATACTAAATAAATAAAATAAAACAAAATTTTTTAAAATTAAAATTTTATTGTTTTTAGTAATATTTTAAGAAAAAATAACATTTATAAATAGAATTTTCTAATTAAAAAATTTTTTATATTATTAAGATTACTACTATTAAGGCTTCTTTAGCTACTTTGTCATGTTTTCTTTTAGAGAAAACTAATGCTAAATTAATATTAGAAGTACCACAGAACAACTTGAGTAAATTTATGATTCAACATATTGGTATAAAAGAAGACAATTTGCTTTTTTGAAGAATAATGAAACTTTGAAGAACTTAGGAGTAATTTATAGTATGTCAAAAATAGATAAATATATTAGAAGTAGTTCAATGGAAGGATTTTTTGGAAATATAAAATCGGAAAAATAATATCTAAATAGTTATAAAACTTTGAAATAGGATTGTTTGAAATATTTCGAAATTAAAAAGAAGTATAACAATCTTCTTTTTTTATTATTTAATTTTATTATTTTACTCAATATTTTGTTTTTAGTGTAAGAAAAATGAAAAAAATAAACTAAAAGTAAATTAAAAGTAAAAAAACATTTGACAAATAAAAAGAAAAGATATATAATCAAATTGAAAATAATAATAAGTAAAAAAAATAAAATATAATAAAAAGGGGGGTTGTAATTGGAACTAAAAGATAAGAAACTCGATGTTATTTGTTTAGGAAGAGCAGGGATAGATTTGAATCCAATAGAATTCAATACAACTATAGATAAAGTGTCTGGTTTTGTAAAAAGTGTTGGAGGTTCACCTGCTAATATAGCAGTGGGATTGGCAAAGCAAGGAATGAAAGTTGGATTTATTGGTAGAGTAGCAAATAATGGTTTTGGAAAATATATTGTAGACAAGTTTCAAGAGTTAGGAATAAACACTGATGGAATAGTTTACGATAATGTCCATACAAATGGTTTAGCTTTAACAGAGGTAAGAAGTCCAAGTGAATGTGGAGCTATTTTTTATAGAGAAAATGTAGCAGATTTACATTTGTGCTGTGAGGATATAAAAGAAGATTACATAAAAATGGCAAAGGTTTTAATGGTTTCTGGAACAGCATTTGCTAAAAGTCCATCTAGAGAAGCAACATTTTTAGCAATTGAATATGCTAGAAGGAATGGAGTTACAGTAGCTATGGATATAGATTATCGTCCATATTCTTGGGAAAGTGATGCAGAAACATCTATATGTTATACAATGGTTTGTGAAAAATGTGACATTATAATAGGAACTAGAGAAGAATTTGATGCAGTAGAATATCTTTGGGACAAAGAAAATAAGGATGATGAAAAAACAGCTAAAAGATTCATTTCAAAAGGAACTAAGCTAGTTGTTGTAAAAAGGGGAGAAGAGGGATCAACAGCATTTACGAGTGAAGGTGAAGTTATAAAGGCAGGAATAATTCCGACAAAGTTAAGAAAAACATTTGGAGCAGGAGATGCCTTTGCAGCTGGATTTTTAACTTCATTATTAAATGAAAATGATGTTAAAACATCTTTAATTAAAGGAAGTGGAACAGCTTCAATAGTAATTTCAAAAACTGATTGTACAGAAGCTATGCCAACATCTGAAGAGTTAAAAAATTATTTAGAGGGGAAAATATAAGAATAAAAGAGAAGGTGAACAAGAATGCTTAGTAACATGAAAAAAGAGATTCTTGAAGCATCTAAGAAAAATGGAACAATATTGGGATTTAATGTTTTTGGTTTTGAAGATGCCAAGGCGGTTATTGAAGCAGCAGAGGAATTGAACTATCCTGTAATACTGATGTTAAATAAACTAGCAACTAAACATTTGCCAATAGAATCTTGGGCAGGATTACTTTTACCATTAGCTCAAGAGGCAAAAATCCCAGTGGGAGTTCACTTAGATCATTGTCAAGATTTTAATACCATAGTTAGGGCTATAAAATCAGGATTTACATCAGTTATGTTTGACGGTTCACAATATCCAGTTGAGAAAAATATAGAACTAACAAAAGAGATAGTGAAAATAGCAAAATGTTTTAATGTTGCAGTAGAAGGAGAAATAGGATCAGTTCCTTATGCTGATATTCCTGATGCTGCTAAAGATATGATAACAATACCTGAAGAGGCAGAAAGATTTGCAAAGGAATCTGGAATAGATTGGATGGCTATTTCGGTAGGAAACGTTCATAGATTAACAAAAACGAAAAGTAGAATAAATTTTGAAAAATTAGAAGAAATTGAAAAATGTACCGATTTACCACTAGTTATTCATGGACTATCAGGAATACATGAGGATGATTTGCCAAGAATTATAAATAGTAGAATTGGAAAAATGAATTTTGGAACAGGCTTGAGGGTTGCTTTTGGAGAGACACTAAAGAAGAGCATAGAGGAAAATCCAGAATTATATGATAGATTAATTCTTTTTGAAAATTCTCAAAAAGCAGTGAAAGAAGAAGCAAAAAGAATTTTGGAGTTATTAAAAGTAAAAAATTAAAGGAGAAAGGTAGAATGAGAAAAGTAAAACTTACAGTGGCACAGGCATTAGTAAAATTTTTAAATAATCAATATATAAATGTTGACGGAAAAGAAATTAAATTTGTAGAAGGAGTTATGGGAATATTTGGACATGGAAACGTTGTTGGACTAGGAGAAGCATTAGCCCAATATAAAAATGAGATTCCATATATTCAAGGAAAAAATGAGCAAGATATAGCAAATGTTTGTATAGCTTTTGCAAAACAAAATAGAAGACAAAAAATATATGCTTGTACATCATCAATAGGACCTGGAGCACTAAATATGGTTACAGCAGCAGGAACAGCTACAGTAAATAGAATACCTTTATTACTTCTTCCAGGAGATGCATATGCAGATAGACAACCAGATCCAGTACTACAACAAGTAGAATGTGAAAGAGATCATACAGTATCAGCAAACGATGCATTTAAGCCAGTATCAAAATATTGGGATAGAATTTCAAGACCAGAAATGTTAATGACAGCATGTTTAAATGCAATGCGTGTATTGACAGATCCAGCTCAAACAGGAGCAGTAACTCTATGTTTACCTCAAGATGTTCAAGGGGAATCTTATGAATATCCAGTGGAATTTATAGAAAAAAGAGTTTGGTATATAGATCGTACTAATCCTTCTGACTTAGTTATAGTACGTGCAACTGAAATGCTTAAAGGAAAGAAAAGACCTTTAATCATAGCAGGTGGAGGAGTACGTTACTCAGAAGCAGGAGAAGATGTTTTAAACTTTGCTAAAGAGTTTAATATTCCTTTCTCTGAAACTCAAGCAGGAAAAGGAGAAGTTTCATTTGATGAAAAGTACAATTTGGGATGTGTAGGAGTATGTGGAACTTTATGTTCAAACTTAATTGCAAAAGATGCTGATGTAATTATAGCAGTTGGAACAAAACTAAATGACTTCGTAACTTCATCTAAAGCAGCATTTAAAAATGATACTCCAATCATAGCAATTAATACAAATAAAATGGATAGTTTAAAAATGGATAGTATCTCTATACTTGCCGATGCAAAAGCAGGATTAAATAAACTTGCTGAAGCATTAAGAAAGATAGGATATAAAGCAGAATATAACGGAGAAATAGAAGAAGCAAAAGAAAAATGGGAAGTAGAACTAAATAAAATTAGAACTGCTGATGATTCAAAAGGTATGGATCAAGGAAAAGTATTACTCGAATTAAATAGATTATTTAAAGATACAGATATAGTAGTAGCAGCAGCAGGAAGTTTACCTTCTGACTTAGAAAGATTATGGCAACCTAAGAGTGAAGGAACTTATCATCTAGAGTATGGATTCTCTTGTATGGGATATGAAATATCAGGAACATTAGGAGCTAAAATAGCAAATCCAGAAAGAGAAGCATATGCTTTTGTAGGAGATGGAAGCTTCTTAATGGCACACTCAGATTTAGTAACAAGTTTACAAGAAAATATAAAAATAAATATTTTATTATTTAACAACTGGGGACATCAATGTATCCACAACCTACAAAGAAATCAAGGTATAGGTTCATTTGGAACAGAGTTCCGTTATAGAGATAAAGCTACAGGTTGCTTAACTGGAGAATATACAAATATAGATTTTGCAGGAGTAGCAAAAGCATATGGAGCAAATTCTTGGAAAGTTACAACAATGGAAGAATTAAGAGTGGCTCTTGAAGAAAGTAGAAAAAGTGAAAAATCAACTTTAATAGAAATGATGGTATTACCAGGAACAATGACAGATGGTTATGAAGCTTTCTGGAGAGTAGGATTAGCATCTACATCAACAATAGAAACAGTAAATGAGTGCTATAAAGCACTACAAGATAAGGTAGATACATTAAGAAAGTGGTAAAATAGTTAAGAAACTGGAGGAAAAATTATGATGGAAATAATGGGAGCTCCTGGATGTTGGGGGGTTGAGGATTGTAAAAATCCTCATAACCCAGACTGGAAAAAAGTTCTTGATGAGGCAGCAGAAGCAGGATACAAGGGCTTGGAATTAGGACCTTATGGGTATATGCCATTAAATTTTAAGGTTCTAGACGATGAATTAAAAAAAAGAGGATTACAAATTGTAGCTGGAACAATGTATGATGATTTATCTATATTAGAAAAGAGAGATTATCTTATAAAGAAAACTAAAGAAATATGTGAACTTATTTCAAAACTAGAAAAAAGAAAGAAGTGTTTAAAATACGAAGCTCCTTACTTAGTAGTTATTGATGCAGTAAATCCAGTTAGAAGTAAAACATCAGGATTATCTGATGAAGCTATTAGATTAAATGATGAACAATGGAATGTAATGATGGAAAATATAAAACTTATTTGTAAAGTAGCAAAAGATTATGGAATAAGACCAGTATTACATCCACATGCTGGAGGCTATATAGAGTTTGCAGATGAAATAGAAAGAGTTGCAAAAGACTTAGATAATAATATAATTGGATTTTGTTTAGATACTGGTCACCTTTATTATTCAGGAATGAATCCAATAGAATGGCTAGATAAATATTGGGATAGAGTAGACTACATACATTTTAAAGATGTAAATAAAGAAAAATATGAAAAAGAAATTAAAAATCATACAGGTTTTTTTGAAGCATGTGCTTTAGGAGTTATGTGTCCAATAGGCCAAGGAGATTTGCCGTATGAGAATATTTATAAGTTTTTAAAAGCTAAAGGATATGAAGGATATATAACAATAGAGCAAGAAAGAGATCCAAGGGATTCTAGTGGAACTTTGGAAGATGTAAGAAGAAGTATAGAGTTTTTAAAAAAAATAGGTTTTTAAATAAAAATATCTAGGAAGATATTAAAAAGAGGAGGAAAATAAAATGATGAAAGTTCAATATGGATGTGCACCAATTAACTGGTCAAATGATGATTTACATGAATTAGGTGGAGAACTAACTTACCAACAATGTCTAAGTGAAATGGCACTAGCAGGGTATAAAGGAAGTGAAGGAGGATGGAAATATCCTAAAGACTTTGATACAATAAAGAAAGCACTAGATTTAAGAGGATTAGTAGTTTGTAATATGTGGTTTAGTAGCTTCTTTACTACTTTTAAAAATGAAGAAACTTATGAAGCTTTTGATAAACATATGGATTATACTTATGCACTAGGAGCAAGAGTTGTAGGAGTTGGAGAATGTGGAGTAACAATTCACGGAGATATTAATCAACCACTTGTAAAAAATAGACCAATTTTAACAGATGAGCAATTTGATAACCTTTGTAAAGGACTAAATGAACTAGGAAGAAGAGCAAAAGCTAAAGGAATGAAAGTATGCTTCCATCCACATGTAGGGACAGGAATAGAAACTCTAGAAGAAATTGATAGATTAATGGCTAATACAGATCCAGAATTAGTATTCTTAACTTTTGATACTGGGCACAGTACAGTAGCTGGAGAAGATGCAGTTGAAATACTAACTAAACACATTAAACGTGTTGGACATGTACACGTTAAAGATGTAAGAGGAGATGTTCTAAAAAGAGTTAGAGAAGAAAATCTAAGTTTCTTACAAGGAGTACTAAATGGAATGTTTACAGTGCCAGGAGATGGAACAGAAGTAAACTGGGATGGAATTTTCAAAGTATTAAATGATAATAACTATGAAGGATGGATAGTTGTAGAAGCAGAACAAGATCCAGCTAAAGCAGATCCATTAGAGTATGCACTAAAAGCTAGAGATTTCATGAAAGAAAAAGCTGGAATGTAATTAATTTTTAATTAAGGGGATGAATTTCTTGAGAATTAAACAAAATGGAGCATTTAAAGTAGGATATAATAGTATTACAGAAATAAATGGAAAACATTCAGAGATGTTAATGGATTATGGAATACTAAAATTAGAAAAAGGTACGGTCTACAAAGATGATGCTAGATTAGAAAGAGTTATTCTTTTGGTATATGGAGAAATAGAAGTTTTATTTAATGGGGAAAGTTACAAAGCGAAAAGAGAATCATTTTTAGATGATGATTTTTGGGCAGTAAATCTACCAGAAGGAATGGAAGTTGAGATTAAAGGATTAGGGACAGATAGTGAAGTTGCTCTTGTTCGTACAGAGAATAAAACAGAATTCAAACCAACAGTTAGAACAAAAGAAAACTCTGTAATCGAAACTAGAGGAAAAGGATTTATGAATGAAGCAGGAACTCGTATAGTTAAGACTTTAATGGATAAGAAATTAGCCCCTGAATCAAATATAATGATTGGAGAAGATGTGCATTATCCAGGAAAATGGTCAGGTTTCCCATCTCATTCTCATAACCAACCAGAAATTTATTTCTATAAATTCTATCCTGAGAATGGATTTGGATTATTAAAACTTGGGGATGAGGGAGTTTTAATGGAACATAATGATACTGTTACAATATCACCAGATTTAGTTCATCCACAAGTTGCAGCACCAGGGTATGCTATGTATTATATATGGATTATCCGTCATTTAGAAGGAAATCCTTATATTAAACCAAACTTTGAAGAAGAACATTTATGGGTGGAAAAACCAGGAGCTAAATATTGGCCTGAAATTTAAAAAAAGATGTTTTTTATAAAACTAATATATTAAATTAATTATCAAAATTAAATATTATAATCATGCCGTATCAAGATTGAATTTATTGATTAAAAGTTTTGTCGCTTTGTTATAGAAAACAATAACCTGTCTCGTAGTTTCTGTCTAAACTATATAAAATCTCTATAACTAATTATTAAATTTAGATATAAGAATAGTATTTAAATAAGGATAATTCTTTATATATTTAGTATAGTAATAAAGCAAAATATTTTTATAAAATATATAGGATAAGTAGTTTCGTAATATTTAGTGGTTAGCATAAATCGATATAATATTCAAAAAATAGGAGGAAAAATAAATGTATAATGAAGAATTACGTTTTGGAAAACCTATAAGATGGGGAATGGTAGGAGGAGGACGTGGAAGCCAAATCGGATACATTCACCGTGCAAGTGCTCAAAGAGATAATATTTTTAAATTAGTAGCAGGAGCTTTTGACGTTGATGCTCAAAGATGTATTGATTTTGGAGTGAACTTAGGATTAGAAAAAGAACGTTGTTATGCAAACTATAAAGAAATGTTTGAAGTTGAAGCTCAAAGAGAAGATGGAATTCAAGCAGTTTCAATAGCTACACCAAACTTTACTCACTATGAAATTGCAAAAGCTGCACTAGAAGCAAATCTTCATGTAGTTTGTGAAAAGCCTCTATGTTTCACAACAAAAGAAGCAGAAGAATTACAAACTTTAGCAAAAGAAAAAAATAGAGTTTTCGGAGTAACTTATGGTTATACTGGAGCTCAAATGATTCATCAAGCTAGAGAAATGGTAAAAAATGGGGATCTTGGGGAAATAAGAATAATTAATATGCAATTTGCACATGGATTCCACTCACAAGAAGTAGAAACAAATGATCCAGGAACAAAATGGAGAGTTAATCCAAAAACTTCAGGACCTACATATGTACTAGGAGATGTAGGAACACATGCACTATTTTTAGCAGAAACAATAGTTCCAGAATTAAAAGTAGAAAGTCTATTATGTAGTCGTCAAAGTTTTGTAAAAAGTAGAGCTCCGTTAGAAGATAATGCAGTTGTTTTATTAAAATATAATAATGGAGCAATAGGAAATTTATGGGCAAGTGCTGTAAATGCAGGATCTATGCATCAACAAAAAATCAGAGTAGTTGGTTCAAAAGCAAGTATTGAATGGTGGGATGAACATCCAAACCAATTAAAATATGAAGTTCAAGGAGAACCAGCAAGAATTCTTGATAGGGGAATGGGATATTTATATCAAACAGATGCAACAACTAGTGATAGAATAGGTGGAGGACATGCTGAAGGATTATTCGAATCTTGGGCTAACTTATACTACAGATTTGCTAAAGCTATGCATGCAGCTGATGAAAATAATGAAGAGGTAAAGAATAACTTATGGTATCCAAACGTTGAAGATGGAGTAGAAGGTGTTAAATTCATTGAAAAATGTGTTGAATCAGCAGATAATGGAAGTGTTTGGGTAAAATATTAATTATAATTAGGTAAATTATAGAAGAGGAGGCAACATGGGGGAATTTACTTTATGTTCTCTCCTCTTTTTAAATAAGAAAAAAAGAATATTTAATATATAGACTACAAAAGGGGAGAAGAGTATGGCTAATGAAAATATTTTGAATATGGAAAAAACTTCAGAAATAAATGATGATGTAAAAGTTTCACTTTGGGAAAAAGTTGCATATGGTGGTGGAGATACAGCATGTAATATAAGTTTAGGAGTTATAAACTCTCTAATAACATTATTTTATACTGACTATGCTGGAATTTCAGTTGGAATAGTTGGAATGGTAATGTTAATATCAAGGGTTTTTGATGGATTTTCAGATGTAGCTATGGGATTTATAACTGAAAAAGTAAATTCTAAATGGGGAAAAGCTCGTCCATGGGTACTTTGGACATCAGTACCTTATTTTATATCAACAGTAGCTTTATTTTTTGTTCCAGCAGATGCTTCAGAAACATTTCAGTTTATATATATTTTTGTAACTTATAATTTAGTTACAACAGTTATATATACAGCATTAAATTTACCTTATAGTGTTTTAGGTTCGTTGATGACTAGAAACCAACATGAAAGAGCACTAATAGCAATGTTTAGAATGGGAATGTCTCCGTTTGGAAAAATATTAGCAGTTACATTTACTATGCCATTAATAAAATACTTTGGTAATGACCAAGCTGCTTGGATAAAAGTAATTTCTATGTGGTCAGGAGTAGCATTTATTCTATTAATTATTTGTTTTGTTTTCTGTAAAGAAAGAGTTAAAATAGCTGCTAAGAAAGAAGAAAAAGTTGATCTTAAAAAAGGAATAAAAGCTTTATTTCAAAATAAATATTGGATATTCTGCTTAGCATTATGGGCTTTAATTAATGTACATAATGCGGTAGTAGGAATGACATTACCTTATTATTGTAAGTACATATTATTAAATGATGGTTGGGTATATAGTGTGTTATATACTACAGAATTCTTAATTTTTGGATTAGGTTCATTTGGATGTTCACTATTATTGAAAAAAATAACAAAGAGAGATATGGCAATGTATGGATCTATATTAGCTGTTATAGGGCAGGCTTTAATATTCCTTAATCCAAGTGATTTTAATTTGGTATGGGCATCTGTTATAATAAGATCAATTGGAGTTGCACCAATGTTCGCTGTTATATTTGGAATGTTAGCAGATACAGTAGAATATGGTCAATGGAAAACACATACTCGTTATGAAGGATTGATTTTCTCAAGTGCATCTTTAGGGTCAAAGGTTGGACCTGGATTAATGAGTGCTTTAATAGGAGCATTATTATCTTTTGCTGGATATATTAGTACTACTTCTGGAGTAGCTGTACAACAACCAGAAAGTGCAAAAAATATGATAATGATGTTATATCAATGGGGACCAATAGGAGTTTGGGTAACAATAGGAATTATATTATATTTCTATAAGTTAGATAATATATATGATGATATAATGATTGAATTGAAAGAAAGAGAATCAAGAGGAATATTATAAAAATAATTAAGGAGTAGAAGAACTACTCCTTAATTTGCTTAGGATGAGTGAGAAAATGAAAAATGAAAAAGTTTTAAAAAAACAAGAAATGCTTTTTTCAGTAATAGTTACTTTATTTTGGTTTGGTCAATATGTTTATATTCCCTATCAAATAATATATTTAAGTGAAAAATCAATAAATGAATATGCTATAGGAATAATAGTAGGAGTTTATGGACTTTCTCAATTGTTATGTAGATTTCCAATTGGAATAGTAGCTAATACTATTTCAAAGCATAAAAATTTTATAATATTAGGTTGTTTTTTATCTGCTTTAGCTTCCATTTTTAGAATTACTTTAGAAAGTAAAGTTGGTTTTTTCATAGGAAATATTTTTTCAGGATTAGCTTCTACAACGTGGATATCTTTTATGATTTTTTATTTAAATAAATATGATGAAGAAAGACAACAAAGTGCTACAAGTAAAATAGTGATGTTAAATAATATTGGAATGCTTTTAGGATTTATAGTAAGTACAGTGCTTTATTATGAAATAGGCATGAGAAATATTTGTATTTTAAGTATTTTAAGTGGTATTATTGCTTGTTTATTTAGTTTTTATCTTTTTGAAGATGAAAATATCAAAGTAGAAATAAGTTTTAAGAAAATAATAATAGTATGTGGAAATAGAAGATTATGGATTTTAGCAATATTTGCTTTAGTACAACAAGGAATTCAAATGACTACAACGATGTCTTTCACTAATAAAATTTTACAACAGTTAAGTGCATCTTCTTTTGTAATAGGAATTAGTTCTATTATATATATGGGGGCTTCAGTATTGTTTTCAAAGTTAGGAAGTACAAGTTTAATAAGAAAAAAAAGTCCAAAATTTTGGATAAGTTTTATATTTTTGATTTTAGCTATTTATACAATTCTGGTTTCTAATGTAAATAAAGTAAGTTATATATTAATATTACAATTACTTCCAGGAATGGGAACTGGAATACTATTTGCATTTTTAACTTCCGAAGCTTTAAAAGAGATAGAAAAAACTCAAAAAACAGTAGGGATGGGATTATATCAAGCAATTTATGCTTTAGGTATGACAATGTTTCCAATAATTTTTGGAAATATAATTGAAAATTATGGAATAAGAATAGGATATAATATATTAGGAATAATTTCTTTTATAATGAGTATTTTAGGATTAGTTTGTTATACTTTTATTTTTGATATAAAAAAAAGAAAAAATAATATAGAAAATTGTTAAAAAGATAAAAATATGATATTATATATTATAAAATATAAGAGTTATAGAGAGGTAAAAGTATGTTACAAGAAGAAAGACTTGAAGATATTAGAAAAAAAGTGATACAAGAAAAAAAAGTATTAGTTAATGAATTGGTTAAGGAGTATGGTGTAAGTGATGTTACAATAAGAAAAGATCTCCAAATTTTGACAAAGGAGAAATTAATAAAAAAAATTCATGGTGGTGCTTTATTAAATGAATCAAGAGAAAATAATTTTAAAAATTTGTTAGAAGAGCAAGATTTAGAGAAAGATAAGGTAAAAAGTAAAATAATAAAAATAGCTTTAAATCAAATAAAAGAAGGAGATACTATATTTTTAGGATCAGGTCGTACTTGTAGTTTATTGGCTAAGGAGTTAAAAAATTTTAAACAATTAACAGTAGTAACAAATAATCTTTCAGCAGTGATGGATTTATTAAATTCTAGTTGTAAACTATATATAGTAGGTGGAGAAGTAACTACAACTGACTCTAGAACTTATTTTTCAAGTATAGAAAATGCATCTCAATATCTTAAGAGTATTTTTGTTTCTAAAGCTTTCACAAGTTGCTCTGGTTTAGATTTAAATGCAGGAATTACTGTAAATTCTATAATAAGTACATATATTTATAAAAACTTATCAGATATAAATCGTAGTTGGTATTTAATGATTGATGAAGAAAAATTTGATAAGATGGGAATATATAAAGTAGCAGAACTAAATCAAATAAATTGTGTTATAGCAAATAAGATTCCAGAAAAATATAAAAAATATTTTAATGAAAATAAAATTAAACATTTAAGTGAATAAGTATAAAAAATATAAGTTTTATAAACGTAAGATTAAGGATTACAGAAACTTTGTTTCTGTGTCTCAAAAGTAGTAGTCGTTTGCACTCCTCTACTTTTGGAAATTAT